>TARA_R110002012_G_scaffold148441_3_pt1 | contig 26999 bp, 23 predicted proteins | sample TARA_R110002012 | Tara Oceans TARA_R110002012 (sample SAMEA4396515) | marine metagenome | biome: Westerlies Biome; feature: [DCM] deep chlorophyll maximum layer (ENVO:01000326); material: water (ENVO:00002006), including particulate matter (ENVO:01000060) such as... | depth 40 m | reverse complement strand
CACGCCCGCCGTAGTGCCGTAGTCGCACTGGTAAAGATCCACAGCAGGGTTCGCAACCGGCTGGGGCCCCAATATTAAATTAAACTGTGTGGTAGCAAAACAACCAGGAGTAATATTGTTCTGTACTCTGGCAAAAATGAAAATTGAACCAGTAACTATATAAGGCTGTGGCAGTGCATTAATACCAGCAATAGCATCAGCGGGATTATCGTGATAAGTTACAGTATATTCCAAGGGGTTTTGCCCATTTAAAATTATAGTGTCAAATGTGGTATTAAGATTAATGGATTCTTGACCATTCCCGCCTATATCACATAATCTATGAGGGCTTGGAGGAGCTGTTGCTGTTGCTGACGAGAAAGTAATTTCAAAAGAGTCAATAGCGTAACAGGTAGCGTTTGACTCTTCTATTCTAACCCAAATAGTTTCAGAGGAACCAACTATTGGATAAGCGTTGGCAGGAACAATAGGATTTGTTCCATCCATAGCCTCTAATTGATTATGGTGATACGTAATATTAAATGAAGGATCTTGAGCACCCCGAACGTCATCATCATTTTCGGTCAAATCGAAAATACCAGGATTTGTACCATCATCGCATATATAAAGGTCTTGAGGGGGACTTGCAATTACCGGCTGAGGATAAAAAATTACATCAAAAAATTCTGAGTCGGTAACACCTAAAGGCAAGTAAATCTCTGCTTTGTAATTTCCAGTTGTTGTAACAGCTAATGTTGGAGACGTTTCAGCCGGTACAAAAGGAGAAAAAGTTCCAGAACCTATTGGGTTTTCAAAAAACCACTCATACCCAAGTGCATTTGGATTAGTAGCATCCAATATTTCAATATCCCCATCACAGGCAACAGTTTGAACAATAGAGCAATCAAAAGCATCAGGATCTCCAAAAGTTAAATTGAAAATATCTGCCGTAGAACTAAACCTATCTACAACAATAATAACTTCATCACCAGGAACTAAGCTTAAGAATTGAACCTGCCCATCACCTGCAGCAGTTTCACAAAAGTCTGTTGCAGTTAGATTTAACCCCGTATCATATTCACCTGCAGAGGGAGCATCATAACTTGCCCTATCCGCTGTACCAAGATTATTACAATCGGCATTTACCCAAACCGCAAAATCGTAATCTACATTCCCTGTAGGTTCAATTTGAAATGTAAAATTAGTAGCTTGAATGATAGCTAACCGAAACCAAATAGTACGCGTACCTTGCAGTGTTTGGCAGCCTGTATTAATGGTTATTGGGGAGGGGTCTATAGCATTGTTCTGCAAGCCATCTTGACTGTCACAAATAGGAATCAAGATATCACAAACCTGGGCGTGTGCAGTAGTCAATGTAATTAAGGAGAATACAAGTAATAGTAATGTCTTTTTCATTGAGGGAATGTTAATTCAAAATTGTAGGTTTTAATCTATATTTTACGGAAAGCAATTTTTTTCACTTCCACTTCATCGATAAAAAATCGTATTTCATAGGTTCCATTTTCCAAGAAAGAAAAATCAGTTTTAATCATTTGGAGCCCTTCATTTTTGATTATTTCTTTTGTCGATATATCAATATCGTTACGACTAATTATATATTTAATCGTCTTAGCATTTGAAAATTCAAAATTTAAAAGTGCGCTAGAAGAAACCTCAGAAGGTTCCATTGAAATTGTTGATCTATATTCAATATTATTGTTTTCCTGTGCATAAACAAAGGAAACGAGCAGGAAGGCAAATAAAGTGAGGAGCTTTTTCATAATGTTTTTAAAAATTTTTTTGCGAAAATTAAGAAAATTTTATGAAAATAGCGGGTTTAAGGCCTTAAAAATAAGAACTTCGAATTTTCACTGCCAAAATGCTATTGCTTATCTTTGCAAGCTTATTACATAATTAATTAGATGGATTTAGAAAAACAACTAAAAGAGATTGAAGCAATGGGAAATGACCACATAGGCAGTTCTACCGAAACCCCTATGCGTACCGATGCTTTTGAGTTAAGTGATATTGAAAAAATTGCGAGTATCAAAAAGGATGTACAAAACATCATGCATACGTTAGGACTCGATCTTAGTGATGATAGCTTAAAAGGAACACCTACCCGTGTGGCAAAAATGTTTGTCCAGGAAATTTTTGGTGGGCTTCATCCAGACAGAAGACCCAAAGCCTCTACTTTTGAAAATAAATACAAGTACCAGGAAATGCTGGTAGAAAAAAATATTACCCTCTACTCTACCTGTGAACACCACTTGTTACCCATTGTCGGAAAAGCCCATATTGCTTACATCTCTAATGGCACTGTAGTGGGACTTTCAAAAATGAACCGGATTGTAGATTATTATGCCAAAAGACCTCAAGTGCAGGAACGTCTTACAATGCAAATAGTAAAAGAATTACAGCAGGTTTTGGGCACTGAAGACGTAGCCTGTGTTATTGACGCCAAGCACCTTTGCGTCAATTCGCGTGGTATTCGCGATATTGACAGCAGTACCGTAACCAGCGAATTTGGCGGTGCTTTTAAAAACGTTGAAACACGTAGAGAGTTTTTGGACTACATAAAACTTGACACCGAGTTTTAAAAACCAATTCCAAAGGAAAAATCTCTAACCTGAAATCCGAAAAATTGAAACAGCACGAACTTTTTATTTACAATTCCCTTTCAAAAAAGAAAGAAAAATTCACCCCAATCCACAAAGACGCAGTAGGCATGTACGTTTGCGGCCCTACTGTTTATAGTAATGTACATTTGGGTAACTGTCGTACCTTCCTTTCGTTTGATTTGGTTTTTCGGTATTTAAAACATTTGGGCTACAAAGTACGCTACGTGCGCAATATTACAGATGCTGGCCATCTTGAAAACGATGGAGAAAGTGGTGATGACCCAATTCTTAAAAAAGCACGAATTGAGCAATTGGAACCTATGGAAGTGGTTCAAAAATATACAGTGGATTTTCATACCATTATGGCAAAGTTCAATGCCTTGCCCCCAAGTATTGAACCCACTGCTACAGGCCATATTTATGAGCAAATACATATAGTTGAAAAAATAATTGAAGAAGGTTTTGCTTATGAAAAAAATGGCTCCGTTTATTTTGACGTTTTAAAATTCAATGAAACAAACAATTACGGGAAATTGAGCGGAAGGCAACTGGAAGATATGATTTCCAACACCCGTGAGCTTGCTGCGCAGTCCGACAAGAAAAACCCTCAGGATTTCGCACTTTGGAAGAAAGCTGAACCTCAGCACATTATGCGCTGGCCATCACCTTGGAGCGAAGGTTTTCCAGGCTGGCACTTGGAATGTACCGCAATGAGTACTAAATACTTAGGCAACCAGTTTGATATTCACGGTGGGGGGATGGACTTAAAATTTCCGCACCACGAGTGCGAAATTGCACAAGCAGAAGCATGCAACCACACTTCGCCTGTAAATTATTGGATGCACGCAAACATGCTTACGCTCAACGGTAAAAAAATGTCAAAATCTACCGGAAACTATATTCTTCCGAATGAAATGTTTACGGGCGAAAACGATATTTTGAGCAAGCCGTTTTCACCAACAGTCACAAAGTTCTTTATGTACCAGGCCCATTACCGAAGCATCCTCGATTTTAGTAGCGAGGCTTTGGAAGCTTCGGAAAAAGGTTTTAATAAATTAATGGACGCATACCGCATGCTTCCAGAATTAAATACTTCAGAAAAAAGCAGCATTGCTGTTGAAAATTGGCGAAATGCTTGCTATGATGCAATGAACGACGATTTCAACAGTCCTATTCTCATTGCAAATCTTTTTGAGATTGTAAAATTTGTCAATTTACTGAAGGATGGAAAGGAAACAATTTCCAAAGAAGATCTGGTTTTATTGAAGCAGACTACACATGATTTTCTCTTTGACGTGTTGGGATTGGAAGACAACGTTTCAGAAAGTTCACAGGATGGAGAAAAACTTTCGGCAGCTATTGAGCTTCTTATTCAATTGCGCAATACGGCCCGTGCCAATAAGGATTTCGCAATGAGCGATAAAATTCGCGATGAGCTTTCGGCTAAAGGGATTCAGTTGAAAGATGGAAAGGACGGGACCACTTTTTCATTAAATTAAAAATTTACGTGAAAAATATACTTACATATCCTTTTGTTTTATTGATAAAAGGATACCAGAATTTTATTTCACCCCTGCTACCCTCAAGCTGTCGCTATACCCCAACCTGTTCGCATTATGCCGTAGAAGCCTTACAGAAACACGGTTTGCTGAAAGGCAGTTGGCTTGCCGCAAAGCGGATAGCTAGCTGCAACCCTTGGGGCGGCTCTGGTTATGACCCTGTTCCACCGAAAAAGAATTAATAAGATGGTACTTTATACTTTTTCGCTTTTAGTATCTTTACGCTGCTTAATAAATCTCCCGCTATGCACTATTTAAGTTTTACCTGGAACCCTTCCGAAGGGATTGATCTTGGTTTTTTTATGATCCGTTACTATAGTTTAATGTTCGTTGTGGCATTTACACTGGGTTGGATACTCACCAAAAAGATTTACGAACGCGAAGAACTGGCGCAGGAAAAACTAGACAGTCTTTTTATTTATATGGTGGTGGCCGTACTCGTGGGTGCGCGTTTAGGCCATGTTATTTTTTACCAGCCAGAACTTTTTGTGGAAGACCCGCTTTCAGTATTTCTTCCTATAAGCACCGTGCCAGAGTTTGAATTTACAGGCTTTCAGGGCTTGGCTAGCCACGGTGCCGCAATCGCTATTTTGATTGCTATGTATTATTACACAAAAAACGTTATCAAAAAACCGTTCTTGTGGATTATGGACCGTATTGTTATAGCTGTGGCAGCAGGCGGTATTTTTGTACGCATCGGTAATTTTATGAATTCTGAAATCATCGGGAAACCATCGGGCGACTTTCCGTTGGGTGTTCGCTTTGTTCACGAAGGTATCCGTAAACAAGAAGCAGTGCAAGCCACAGGTATTCAAGATCCCTCAAAGGCTTATGACGCAATAGTGCATAACCCACAATTTGCAGACTTGCTCAAAAGTGTACCCTTTCGGCATCCGGCGCAGCTTTATGAGGCAGCGGGTTATATAATTGTATTTTTGGTGTGCTGGTATCTGTATTGGAAAACCGAGCGCAGAAAGCAAGTGGGCTATATTTTTGGGGTATTCCTTATCCTGCTATTTATGGTTCGCTTTATCGTGGAATTTGTAAAGGAAAGCCAAGGTGGTTTTGAGTCTGCTTTGGGATTACTTTCTACGGGACAATGGCTGAGCGTTCCTTTTATTATTGCCGGTATCTACATTATGTGGAAAGCTTCAAAAAAACCAATTATTGAATAAGTAAATTATTAAATAGGCTTTCAGAAAATAATGTTCGTGAATTTATGATCTATTAAATATTTCTTTCAATGAAAAAAATAATTCTTTCAGCAGTAATTGCCGCATACATTCTTTCATTTTATAATTGCAAAGACACTACTTCTTCTGAAGAAAAAAGCTTAACCAAAGAAATCATTTTTAAAAAAGAAGGCGAGCTTACTTTAATGAAAGCGGAAACCGATTCCATAATTGCCCAGCTTGACATTGAAATTGCCGATGACGATTACCAAACCCAGACGGGGTTGATGTACCGCCATTCCATGCCAGCAAACCAAGCGATGCTTTTTGTTTTTCCAGATGAGCAACGGCGTTCCTTTTATATGAAGAACACCGAAATTCCGTTGGACATTATTTATATTGATTCGGAAAAAAAAGTGGTAAGCATACAAAAAAACGCAAAGCCAATGGATGAAACATCCTTACCTTCGGAAGCAGCATCGCAGTACGTACTTGAAGTAAATGCAGGCCTTGCGGACGCATGGACACTGGAGAAAGGCGATCGCATTCGTTTTTCAATTTCCAAATAAAAAACAATTATTACACAAAAGCAGGACTTTTTGCGAAGGCTGTTTTTTAATAAAAAAGACCTTTCCGGAAATGGAAAGGTCTTTTTTCAACTTCTAAAGACGGGAAGGCTATGCTTCCAAAGCAGGATCTGCTTCTTCCTTTTTATCGATCAAATCTTCTACTTTTTTACGTTTTATCGAATCATACATCACTGGGGTGGCGATGAATAAAGACGAGTACGTACCTACCACAATACCAACGATGATGGCAAACAAAAGTCCGCGAATAGATTCTGCACCTAAAAAGAACATACTCAACAACACGATAAGTGTGGTAAATGAGGTATTAAGTGTTCTACTTAAGGTGCTGCTTAATGCAACATCTATAATGCGGTTCATCTTCCAGCTTGGGTGTTCGCCAAAATATTCACGAATACGGTCAAATACAATTACCGTATCGTTTAGCGAGTAACCAATTACAGTAAGTATTGCCGCAATAAAGGCTTGGTCTATCTCCATGCTAAACGGCATAAACTTATAGGTTAACGAGAACACACCCAGCACAATAAGTACATCGTGGAATACTGCCACAACAGCACCAAGACTGAATTGCCATCTTCTAAAACGTAGCAAGATATATAGAAACACTACAACTAACGAACCGAATACGGCCCAGAAAGAGTCTTTCTTAATATCATCTGCAATGGTTGGACTCACTTTGTAATATTCCATTCTACCTATGGTTTTACCTTCGCGGTCGCCCACAAAATCTTCATAAGTCATATCTGCAGGCATATCCTTTTTAACGGTTTCAAAAACCATGCGCTCTATTTCCTCATCTACCTCCGTTCCGGTTTCGTCAACTTTATATTTGGTTGTAATTTTCAACTGGTTGTCGCCACCATAGGTTTTTGCCTCAGCACTTCCGAAAGTTTCTATTAGGTTATTTTGAATTTCCTGTGAATTAACATCTTTCGCAAAGCGAACTGTATAAGTTCTTCCTCCCACAAAATCAACCCCTTGGTTAAGACCATTGAAGAACAATGACGAAACACTTATAAGAATTAAAACAGTAGAGATAACGTAAGCTATCTTACGCTTTTTAAGGAAAGAAACGTGAACGTTTGTGAAAAGGTTTTTAGTAATTGAAGTAGAGCAAGGCAATGGTTTACCGTTCTTGGTATAACTATCAATAAACAATCTGGTAACAAAAATAGCCGTAAACAATGCAGTGGCAATACCAATCAATAAGGTAGTTGCGAAACCTTGAATAGGCCCTGTTCCAAATACCAATAGAATTAAACCGGTAAGACCAGTTGTAATGTTGGCATCAAGAATGGAAGACAATGCATTGTTAAAACCATCCTTAATGGCATCCTTCTGCGCTTTGCCTTTTGCAAGTTCTTCTTTAATTCTTTCAAAGATAAGTACGTTAGCATCTACCGACATACCAATGGTCAACACAATACCCGCAATACCAGGAAGTGTAAGCACTGCACCTAGGCCAGCTAAAATCCCAAAGATGAAAAGAATGTTTACCAACAATGCTACATCAGCAAAAAGACCAGCTTTTCCGTAGTACCCAATCATCCATAACAAGACAATGAAAAGTGCAATTATGAAAGACATAACCCCACTGTTAATTGCTTCATGACCCAAAGTAGGACCTACAACTTCACCCTGAATAATCTCAGCAGAAGCAGGAAGCTTACCAGCGCGGAGTACGTTTGCTAAATCTTGACCTTGGTTTACAGTAAAATCTCCTGAAATCTGGCTACGTCCTCCAGCAATTGGCCCAGAGGTTACACCGGGGGCTGAATAAACAATATTATCAAGAACTATCGCTATTTGGCTTTGGTTCTCATAGGCCTTGCCCGTCATTTGTTCCCAAATTTTGGCGCCTTGCCCGTTCATTTGCATAGAAACTACCACACGACTCAGGTTGTCGTACTCCTGCCTTGCATCTACAACTACACTTCCTCCAAGGGGTGGAACATTGTCGCGGTTGCTCTTTAACGCATAAAGTGCGGTTATTTCTTCATTTGACTGTGGTTCAACTTCGGGCAAGCCCCAAACAAATTTTGCAAAACGCAATTCGTTTGGTAATAATGATTTTATTTGAGGATTACGTAAATAACCATTGATGGCAGCAGTATCCTTTAATCTGAAAGTAGCTATTACCGGGCTGCCTTGGTTACCCAAAGAAACCATTTTTGAAAGTATTGGATTAGCCTTGTTATCATCCACCAAAGAATCATTTACATCTTGTCCACCTAAAAGCTTGCTTACATCGTCTTCTTCCGTTTTTGAAGTATCGGCAACAGTGCTTGTAGTATCGGTAATCTTTTCGGTTTCTGAAGCATCTTTTGCCATTGCTATCTCACCAGCTTTAGCATCGGCAGCTTGAAGAAAACCGGCTATTTCCTCAAATTTATAAACATCCCAGAACTCTAATTGGGCAGTACTTTGAAGCAGTTTTTTAACCCTATCAACATCTTTTGCACCTGGAAGCTCTACAAGTATTCTTGCTGATTGTCCCAAACGTTGAATGTTTGGTTGGGTTACCCCAAATTTATCAATACGTTTTCTCAATACTTCGAAAGCGGAAGTAATGGATTCGTCTATTTTCTTAGAAATGATTGGCTTTACTTGATCGTTGGTCATTCCCACATTGATCACGTCCTCCAAATTCTTATTGAAGAAAATATCTGGCGAAGCAAGCTCATTCTCGCCCGGAAGCGCTTCAAAAGCTTTGAAGAAAGACTCCAAATATGTATCCTGACTATTCTTCTGTAGCTCTTTGGCATTCTCTAGAGCTTGATTAAATGCAGGATCCTTAGTGTTGTTCGCAAGTCCTTTCAAGATATCTTTTACAGAAACTTCAAGAATTACGTTAATTCCCCCTTTAAGGTCAAGCCCTTTGTTAAGCTCCTTCTCTTTGGCGGTTTTGTAGTCAATTCCTAAAAATACTGGATTGTTTGCCACAGAGTCTAGATAACGCGTTTCAGCATTGTCACGTTCGTGCGGTTCATTTTCCGAAAATTTGCTATTGGCAAATTCCTTGGCGCTGTCTTCTACTTTGTTTGCAACAAACGTAAAAGAAAGCTGGTAAATACTCACCAATCCAAAAAGGATGGCGAATATGGTAATTAGTCCTTTGTTTTGCATCTTTATATTTTTTGGTCAGATTTTTTTAAAATCGGGCAAATATATGATTTGCTGTTATATCTGACAATTATCGTGGTTATTTTAAAATTGGTTTTGTAGCTTCGGAAATATTAACACCAAAGCCATTTTTTTAAAGCGTAAACTTTTCACCTTAAAAATTGATCGTGAAGATTTGTCTTAGGCTAAAGGGCCAGCCCTTACCTCTGGAATTTTGTGGGAAGTAGTATCTATTAAAAGCGAAACGCTTCGATAGTTCTTAAATGCAACCTGTTCCTTCTGCTGTTTTAATATGAATTCGGTTTCTGAAACGCAAAGCGATATTATAGGCTTTAAATAAGTATCCTTAGCAGATTTTAATATTATGGGCAATCCTTGCAAACCGCTATTTGCACTATAATCTTTTTGGAGCTTGACTACATCTAACTTATATATGCTCGTGTTTTTGCTAAAAGGAATTTCAGAAGAAGTCTGCTTTTCATTAAAAGCTGTATCATCAAGCTGTAGCTTACCTTCTTCCTTAAACAAGTTTTTTATAGTAACTACATCTGTTGTGCTGTAGTATGTTACTTTTAACCTGCTGCCGTGAATTTTGGAAACTACAACATTCTGTACACCCACAGATTTTAATTGCGAAGTAATGCGGGCAATAGCCTGTTGGGCTTCTGAATCACTTACCTTTTCGGCATTAAACTGAACAACTATCTCCTGATTGGGCAGAGCAGATTGTTCCAAGCTTCCTCCAAAAAATGTAAGCGCTATTAATAATATGGGTATGTACCATCTCCAGTTCACGCGCCAAATATAAAAAAATAAAGACTGTATCGCTACAGTCTTTAAACAATATAAAACAAACAATAGAATTAAAATTCCAACTCAAAATAAAGGCTGCTCTCTGGATTCGCCTCTGTAACGTCTTCACCCTTTAATGTTTCGCCGTTGCTGTTCATTAATTTCAAATTGATTTTCCAATAGCCGGTCATCGTCAATGACAGCTTACCATCATACATTTTTGTTGCTGAAGTATAGGTCATGTCTTCATTATTTGGAGAGCTGTGGTTGCCCATTCCCGGCATTCTAGGATCTACAGTTATTTTATAATTTTCAACCATTGGAAAACTCATCATAGATTCCATTTTATAAAGAACTGCCTGTAGATCGTTTATGGCAACCTTTGGGTCTTTCGGGTTTACATACGCCAAAATGTAACGTGTGTCATCGGCGCCCATAAAAACCTGTGTTTTTTTCAATCCATCAACCGGTTGGGACACAGATATACGGAGTGTTTCTTCTTTTTGCTGCCCATTTATTGAATAATTAAGCATCATTTCCCAATATTCGGTGTCGTTACTGGGCATCTGGAAAACAATGTGTCCTTTGTAAACGGTACTTTCTTCAGTATTGGTCAACATACTATGTGGTGCGGAATGCTCCATCATCTCCATATGCATCATTGGCATCCAACTTGGTGCGGCATTGGTAACGTACTTATCACTAGCCAGGTCTTTAATTCTAATAGAAATTTCGTTGTAACCTACTTCAAGATTTTGTTTTTCCGAATAAATCTGCACGGTATGGTCTGTGGCCGGAATTTCGTAAATCATATTTAAGCCTTCAACGGGGCTAACCTCTACCGGCGTGTTTTCATCATCACCCGAACAACTAATGAATGAGGCTGAAAGAAAAAGAATTGCGAATATATATTTTAGTGTTTTCATAATTTTATTTTTATTAATTAATTGAATAAGAAACTGTAAAGTAAAAGTTTCTACCCATCCGCGGGATGTTGTTCCAATCGGTATAAGTAGAATAATTAGTATCTAAAATGTTTTCGACCCCAGCTTTTAGAAAAAGATCGTTTTCCTTTAGAAAGAAGCGTTTTCCAAAACTAGCCGAAAGCGTAGCATAAGCGGCGCTTTTGTTTTCTCCATAATCAGGATTAAAATTAGTTTGTTCCCCAGCACCATCAATTGATAGCGATGCGGAAAATTGATTTTTATAAAAATCGAGTGCACTTCGGTATGAAAGTGGGCTGATGAGCGGTAAATTTTCACCAGTATCATCAACTCCTCGGTGGTATGAAACGCTTCCCGTTAATTTAAATGCGTTTGAAATACTATACCTGCCCGAAAGCGAAGCATTAAAAAGTTGTGCATAGTCAAGATTGGTATAAATTTTTACACCTTGGGCACCAATGGTCATTGTACTAAGTGTTGGATCAACTACCCCTATTATGTAATTAAAAACATGGAAGTAATTTGCACCTGCGGTTATTTCAAAAATTGGTTTCTTGTAGGTCACCGAAAGATTCGCATCTGCAGAACTTTCAGTGTTCAAATCTGGGTCTCCAATATAATCGTGATTATCAAAACTGTTGAAAAGATAAAACCCATATCCTTCCGAAACCGATGGTGCCCGCTCGCCATAGGAAAGCCCACCATGAATGTGAAAGTTATTCAGCATTTGGTGATACTGAGCCGAAAAACTCTTCAAAAAGCGGGTGTTTGTCTTGTCCATTTCGGGATAAAAAATCTTCAAGCTATTCAATCCAAAATCATCAGCCACCGTATTGGAATGGTACGCTAAACGAGCGGAAAGTTTCAGGGAAGCTTTTTCTAAAGAAAGATGGTCTTCAGCATAGAAACCAACATCCTTGGTACGCACATCGGGCCAAGTAAGCATGAACATTAAAGGCTCGTTGCTGTTGGTGGGATACATTGTCATTTCAGCATAACTTTTGTTGTAAAACCCATCCCACTTAAAAAAGAAGTGATGTTTTTCTTTGTTGAGATTGGCCTGCGTATAAAACCCAGCAGTCTCGCTCCAGCCCGGCATATCCATATGTATCGGCACATTGGGGCGCTTGGTGTCGTCCATTACGTGCTTAATAGTATTGAAATACACCTTAGATTCCCAATTGCTGAAATTGCCAAACAAGGTATCCTTATTAAAACTAACCGAACCAATCACCGCACGGGCCAATGAAACGTCCATAGTTAATGCAGGATAGCCCACATCATTCGCTTCATCATAAATTAAGGTAGCAGAAATAGACTTGTCCTCGGCAAGCTTATAACCAGAATTCATTGAGAAGTTATATTTTTCAAACTGCGAAAAATTCACTTCTTCATCGCCTCCAGCCTTGTAGTTATCTGCTTTGCGGTAAATTCCATCCAAATTGAAATAAAACTTTTCATCAGAGTAATTGAGCTCGCCCCCAAAGACACGCATTGCATTATTGGTTTCAAAGGCACTTTCCAAAGCACCTGTCCAACCAGTTGGCTTAAAATTACTTTTGTCCAGTTTCAAATTAATTCCCCCGCCAATGGTGTTTCCATAGGCAGCGCCCTGCTGGCCTGAACCAATTTCTGCCTCAGAAAGGTTTGAGACGTCTACATAAGAGGTTATCGGGTCCATTTTATCGGTACACGCACCAAATATCTGCATGCCGTCAATGGTTATTGCCAACCGTTCGGAAGCCATATCGTTCATGGTTGGCTCCCAAGCATACGCGCCACGTTTTACCATTTTTATACTTCGGGAGGATTCCAAAAACTCATCCAATGTAGATAAAGGCTTGCGCTGTTTTTGATGATCCAATTGTTGGCCAGCCGAAATTATAACCACTTCATTTAGATGAATTAGCTTTAGGCTATCCACCGGGGTTTCCTGCGCGTACAATTGCGCCATAAAGCTGCCGCAAAACATTGTACACAAAAGGCTACCCATAAGCATTCCCTTTAAGGGAAATACACTTATAAATGCTTTCATTTAATAATAGTTTTGATAATTAAAAGAATAACCTATCTGAGTATTCATATGAAATCTTCAGAAAGAATTTATACAAAAAATTATCCCAACTGGGGCGGATGAAGAATTTTTGATGTAATAAGAGAAGGGTTTAAATTTGATCTGTAACCAATATTTTCTTCAGAAATAAGGCTACCTGTAGAACTGAATATATATTCAATTATATTTTCAGAAATGATGAATTGCGGAATCTCAGTTTTTGCAGTTTTGCCATTAAACGGATTCTTGTCTTCTGCCCCAGCTTCCTTTGCCAGCTCTTTAGACAGATGGCATTTTCCGTTACACTTCATTTTTGGCTTGTCTTTGTTTTCGCAAAGCACGTTAACTATATAGTCATAATTCACTACATACTCTACTACTGGCCACAAAGGTTTTGTGAGTATTATTAGGGAAGCTGCTATAAGAATTATGTTTTTCACACCACAAATATACCACACATAATCACTGTTTTAAAATGACATTTATCACATTATTCTAAATATATTTAAGACAAAGACATCTGTAATAATCAAAAATAATTATAATCGATATTAATTTTCAAAATTTGTCAACTTTTTACTGTTGATAAAATTTTAAAATATTGATTATTAGAATATTAACAATACATTCTTGACAACTTTAATTTATTAAAATATAAAGCGGTTGCTATTTTACTATATTTACATACTTTAAAAATTCTATTAAAATTAACCAAAAAATCTTTTCAAAAATATGCAAGTAAAAACCGCCATCCCCACCCCCAAAACCTACACACAGGATGAAGCCTTTAACGCTTCGGTTGAATATTTTAAAGGAGATGATCTTGCTGCCCGTGTTTGGGTAAACAAGTATGCACTTAAAGATTCTGAAGGCAATATTTATGAAAAAACGCCTAACGATATGCACCGTCGTATCGCCAAAGAAATTGCAAGAATTGAACAACGCTACGCCAACCCAATGACGGAAGATGAAGTTTTTGAAGCCATCAAAGACTTTAAATATATTGTTCCCCAAGGTAGCCCTATGGCCGGAATTGGCAACCCATACCAGATTGCCTCACTTTCCAATTGTTTTGTAATTGGCAACAATGGCGATTCTGATTCTTACGGGGGAATTATGAAAATAGACCAAGAGCAGGTACAATTGATGAAACGTCGCGGCGGTGTAGGCCATGATCTTTCGCACATCCGCCCAAAAGGATCTCCAGTAAAAAATTCAGCGTTGACCTCAACGGGTATTGTTCCATTTATGGAGCGCTATTCAAACTCAACCCGCGAAGTGGCTCAGGACGGTCGTCGCGGCGCGTTGATGCTTTCTGTATCCATAAACCACCCAGATTCCGAAGATTTTATTGATGCGAAAATGGAGCAAGGGAAAGTTACCGGCGCAAATGTTTCGGTACGCATGGACGATGCTTTTATGCAGGCGGTAAAAGATGGAAAAAACTATACGCAGAAATATCCAATCTTCAGTGAAAATCCTAAAAACACCAAGGAAATTGAAGCCGGAAAACTTTGGAAAAAAATAGTACACAATGCGTGGAAATCTGCCGAGCCGGGTATTCTTTTTTGGGATACCATTATTAAAGAAAGTGTTCCGGATTGTTATGCCGATTTGGGATATAAAACGGTTTCAACAAATCCGTGTGGCGAAATTCCGCTTTGCCCTTACGACTCGTGCCGTTTGCTGGCTATTAACTTGTTTTCATATGTTGAAGAACCTTTTACCAAAAATGCTTCTTTCAATTTTGAACTTTTCAAAAAACACATCGGCATCGCCCAACGCATTATGGACGATATTATCGATCTTGAACTTGAAAAGGTGGATGCCATTATCGCAAAAATTGATGCCGATCCGCAGAGCGATGAAGTAAAAGCCGTAGAGAGAAATCTTTGGAAAAACATTCAAACAAAAGCAGAGGAAGGCCGAAGAACCGGTATTGGTATTACCGCCGAAGGCGATATGCTCGCCGCTTTGGGAATAAAATACGGCAGCAAGGAAGGCATTGATTTTTCTGTAGAAATCCATAAAACCTTGGCGATTGAAGCATATCGTGCTTCAGTTTATACTGCAAAGGAAAGAGGCGCTTTCAAAATATTTGATAGCGAAAGAGAAAAAAACAACCCTTTCATTCTTCGCCTTAAAGATGCAGATGAAAAACTATATTACGATATGCTGGAATATGGTCGAAGAAATATTGCGCTATTAACCATTGCACCAACGGGAACAACTAGTTTAATGACCCAAACTACTTCAGGCATCGAACCCGTTTTTCTCCCTGTTTACAAAAGAAGAAGAAAAGTAAACCCGAACGATAAAAACGTACGTGTTGATTTTGTTGACGAAGTGGGCGACAGTTGGGAAGAATATGTAGTTTTCCACCACCGTTTTAAGCAGTGGATGGAAACAAATGGCATTGCAACCGACAAAAACTACAGTCAGGAAGAACTGAACAAAATCGTAAAGAAATCGCCTTATTACAAAGCTACTTCAAACGATGTGGACTGGATGAGCAAAGTAAGGATGCAGGGAGCTGTACAAAAATGGGTTGACCATTCAATTTCCGTGACCATCAATTTGCCGAATGATGCTACTGAAGAATTGGTTGGAAAATTGTATTTGGAAGCTTGGCAAGCAGGCTGCAAAGGTGTAACCGTTTATCGTGATGGTTCACGTTCCGGGGTTTTGATTTCGAATGAGGAAAAGAAAGAGGAAAATAATGAAACACTAACTACTTTCCCTACCAAACGTCCCGAAATTCTTGAAGCAGATGTTGTTCGTTTTCAAAACAGTAAAGACAAATGGATTGCCTTTATTGGCTTGATTGACGGAAAACCATATGAAATTTTCACAGGTTTTGCAGATGATGAGGATGGAATTTTGATTCCACGTTGGGTAAATGAAGGTGTTATTATAAAGAATAGAAACGAGGACGGAACATCGCGTTATGATTTTCAATATAAAAACAAAAGAGGTTACAAAACCACTATTGAAGGACTTTCGCATAAATTCAACCCAGAATTTTGGAACTACGCTAAATTGATTTCCAGCACACTGCGCCACGGGATGCCGATTGAAAAAGTGGTGGATTTGATCAATAGCTTACAACTGGATAGTGAAAGCATCAATACGTGGAAAAATGGTGTTGCACGCGCACTAAAGCGCTACGTTGCAGACGGTACCGAGGCCCGCAAGCAGAAATGTGAAAATTGCAACAGTACTTCACTTATTTACCAAGAAGGCTGTTTGACTTGTAAGGATTGCGGTTCTTCCAAGTGCGGGTAAAAAAAGGACGTAAGACTTAAGACCGCTTTGCTGAAAGATGTAAACCCCAAAGGTTTTAAAAACCTTTGGGGTTTTTAAATGAAAAAACCTCACAAATCTTTGAGATTTGTGAGGTTTAATGTTATTATTCTTTTAGGAATTAAAGTTCCAACAAATCATTTGTTTTACGAACACCTTCAGCACTTTCTTTCATGTGTGCTTTTTCAGCATCGTTCAATTCAAGTTCTACAATTTTTTCGATACCATTTCGGCCCAAAATAACTGGAGCACCTATGCAGATATCCTTCATTCCGTATTCGCCATCAAGCATTACGGAGCAAGGGAACATTTTCTTTTGATCGCAGGCAATAGCCTGTACCAAAGCAGAAACTGCCGCACCGGGAGCGTACCAAGCGGAAGTTCCCAAAAGTTTTGTAAGCGTTGCACCACCAACTTTGGTGTCTTCCATCACTTGATTCAATCTTTCTTCAGAAATAAATTTTGTTACAGGAACGCTGTTTCTAGTAGCCAAACGAGTTAAAGGAACCATTCCGGTATCGCTATGACCACCGATTACCATTCCGTCCACATCACTGATTGGCGCGCCCAAGGCTTCTGCCAAACGGTATTTGAAACGTGCGCTGTCCAAAGCTCCACCCATTCCGATGACACGATTTTTGGGAAGACCTGCAGTTTTATGAACCAAATAGGCCATAGTATCCATTGGATTACTTACTACTATGATAATGGTGTTTGGAGAATGTTTTACGAGATTTGAAGAAACGTCTTTTACAATTCCTGCATTTATTCCTATCAATTCTTCACGGGTCATTCCAGGCTTACGCGGAATTCCACTTGTAATTACACAAATGTCGCTATATGCTGTTTTTGAATAATCGTTTGTTATGCCTGTAATCTTGGTGTCAAAACCGTTTAAAGAAGCGGTCTGCATCAAATCCATCGCCTTTCCTTCGGCAAATCCTTCTTTGATGTCCAACAAAACTACTTCGCTTGCAAAATTCTTGATAGCAATGTACTCTGCGCAACTTGCGCCTACTGCACCTGCCCCTACAACTGTTACTTTCATATTAAATGTTTATGGTTATTGTTTGTTATATATTTTTCCGAAGAAAATCGGAGTGACTTTTCAATCTTTCAGTATATTTCTAAAAGGCAGCACAAAAGTACCAATATCTACTTAAAATAATGATAATAAAGGGTTAAAAACTAAAAAGCCCATTTCTAATTTTTCAGAAACGGGCTTTTGAGAATTATTTATATTTCGCTATGCGTCGATATTCGCATACACAGCATTTTTCTCGATAAATTCACGACGCGGTGGAACCTCATCGCCCATTAGCATTGAGAAAATTCTATCTGCTTCAGTACCATTATCGATAGTTACTTGACGTAGGGTACGGAATTCAGGATTCATTGTAGTATCCCAAAGTTGTTCAGCATTCATCTCCCCCAAACCTTTATATCGCTGAATAGAAGCACTTCCGCCGAACTCCGCATTCAATCTATCGCGCTCCTTATCGCTCCACGCGTATTCCTTTTTGGCGCCTTTCTTTATTAAATAAAGGGGTGGGGTTGCAATATACACACAGCCAGCTTCAACCAACTCGCGCATGTAGCGGAAAAAGAAGGTCAAAATTAGGGTTGCAATGTGGCTACCATCTACATCGGCATCACACATAATCACTACTTTGTGATAGCGCAGCTTTTCAAGGTTCAATGCTTTGCTGTCTTCTTCAGTACCAATGGTTACGCCTAAAGCGGTATAAATATTTCGGATTTCCTCATTTTCAAAAACCTTGTGGTGCATGGCTTTTTCAACATTCAAAATCTTTCCTCTTAGCGGAAGAATGGCCTGAAAATTACGGTCACGCCCTTGTTTTGCAGTACCGCCCGCGGAATCTCCCTCTACAAGGAATACTTCGCATTTTTGGGGATCCTGTTCAGAGCAATCTGATAGTTTGCCGGGCAAGCCTCCACCGCTCATCACGGTCTTACGCTGCACCATTTCACGAGCCTTTCGTGCTGCGTGACGTGCCTGTGCGGCAAGAATAACTTTTTGAACTATCGTTTTTGCATCATTTGGATGTTCTTCCAAATAATTTTCAAGCATTTCAGAAACCGCTTGGCTCACCGCTGCGGTAACTTCACGGTTACCTAATTTTGTTTTGGTCTGTCCTTCAAATTGCGGCTCGGCAACTTTTACAGAAATAATAGCAGTAAGTCCTTCACGGAAATCATCACCTGCAATTTCGAATTTTAGTTTATCCAACATTCCAGATGCATCGGCATATTTTTTCAAAGTACGCGTCAATCCTGCACGAAATCCCGAAAGGTGGGTTCCACCTTCATGGGTATTAATATTGTTTACGTAAGAATGTAAATTTTCATTAAATGAAGTATTGTAAACCATTGCAACTTCCACTGGAATATCATTCTTTTCACCTTCCATAGAAATTACATCGGCAATAATCGGCTCGCGGTTTCCGTCCAAAAATCGGATAAATTCCTTCAGGCCTTCTTCACTGTGGAATTTTTCAGTGGGAAATTCACCCTTTTCATCTTTTTCCCTTTTATCTGTAAAATAAATGGTAATTCCTTTATTCAAAAATGATAATTCGCGCATTCTGCTAGCCAATGTATCATAGCTGTATTCCAAAGACTGCTGGAAAATTTGTGGATCTGGTTTAAACGTAACGATGGTGCCACGGTAATCGGTCTCTCCAATAGACTTTACGGGATACATAGCTTTTCCACGCTCGTATTCCTGCTGCCAGATTTTGCCATCGCGATGTACAGTAGCCGTTAGATGCTCAGAAAGTGCGTTTACAACCGAAACACCAACTCCGTGAAGACCTCCGGAAACTTTATAGGAATCTTTGTCAAATTTACCCCCAGCTCCAATTTTGGTCATTACAACCTGAAGTGCAGAAACACCTTCCTTTTTGTGAAGATCTACCGGTATTCCACGACCGTTATCTTTTACGGTAATTGAATTATCCTCATTGATGGATACTTCAATAGTATCGCAATAGCCGCCCATGGCCTCGTCAATAGAGTTATCTACCACTTCATAAACCAAGTGGTGCAAACCACGCACCCCAACATCACCAATGTACATTGATGGACGCATGCGCACATGCTCCATTCCCTCTAACGCTTGAATTTGGTCGGCGCCGTAGCTGCCTTTTTTCTGTTCTTCGCTCATATAATAATTTGAATGATTTTCAGTTTTTTTCGTAACGAACAAATATAACCAAATCCCCAATAAAATTAAGGGTTTGCGTAATCTATAAGCAGTAAGTTATTAACAAATTACTGTGAAAAAAAGACAAGTTTTGCGGCTGGGAAAAGATATTTGGAATTTGGCGCAATAGTTGCACACTAAAATTGACCGAATAAACGTTTTTATCATTCGGATTTATGACTTTGATGAAACTTTACAGTTAAAAAAACGTCTAAATTTTTAAATTTTAGAAATTCCAAAATATTTTCCAATGAACAAAATATTTCTAATTGCTCTTTTTCTCATTACTTCATTAATCACTGAAAGTATGCAAGCGCAAAGCTTTCCGCAGATGGATGCCTCTCCAATGGATTTGGTAATGGCTCGGCCAGATAAAAACAGTCCGCCCTTGGCAAGGGTTATTTACAGTCGCCCACAAAAGAAAGGGCGAGACATTTTTGGCGATTTGGTGCCGTATGGTGAAGTGTGGAGAACTGGCGCCAATGAAGCAACGGAACTCACAATTTACACGCCATTAAAATTTGGAAAGACTATTTTGAACCCGGGAACTTATACTTTGTACACCATTCCAAACGAAGATAACTGGACCGTCATTATAAATAGCGATACCAATGTTTGGGGCGCTTACAGCTATAAAAAAGAAAAAGATATAGCTAGAATGGTTGTTCCCGTTAAAGACGCTGCTGCACCTATAGAATCACTTTCAATGATTTTTAGACCAGAAAGCAATGGAACTACACTTTTAATAGGCTGGGACAATGAGTTTGTTGAAATACCCTTTAAAAAAGCCTAAGTTATTTAAGGGATATTTAAATATTTATGGGTTTGTAGCGAAACTTTCCATTTTGGGTTTTGCATTACATAATCCACGATTAGCGGGCTCATCTTTTCGCGTTTGCTCCATTCGGGCTGCAGATAAAGAATGCAGCCTGGACCTACTTTAGCAGCTTGTTCTTCCGCAAAACGGAAATCGTCTTTATTGAAAATAATTACTTTCAATTCATTTGCAGCTTTATAAACCTCCTCGGTGGGGAGTTTCATTTTTTTGGGAGAAAGGCAAATCCAATCCCAAATTCCTGTAAGTTCATAAGCCCCAGATGTTTCAATGTGGGTCTGCATTCCCTTTCCTTTCAACATTTCAGTCAAGGGGCCCATATCCCAAGTAAGTGGTTCGCCTCCAGTAATCACAATAGTTTTTGAATATTTTGCAGCGTTTTCAACAATTGCTTCAATCGCAGTAGGAGGATGTAATTCTGCATTCCAACTTTCCTTTACATCACACCAATGGCAACCCACATCGCAACCGCCAACCCTAATAAAATAGGCTGCCGTTCCTTTATGAAATCCCTCTCCTTGAATCGTATAAAACTCTTCCATCAATGGAAGCATCACTCCTTTATCTACTAATTGCTGTACTTCTTTTTTCATCGGTGTAAAATTACTCGAATTGTAGTTTAAAACTATAGTATTTCGGAAGCAAATTCCAAATAAAAATGTTTAGCCTTGTGGGAATTTGCTGCTTTAAAAATCTTGGTGGATTATAATTTATTACTTTTGAGCAAAATTTAATGCCATGGGAGACAAACAGGCTTTTTTTGACTATATCAATAATGGGTACACAACAAAGGGAGAGTTTATAAATCTTGGCGCGGCGATGCTTGATGGAGAAACCGTGAAAGACGCTTATGTGAAAGTTCCCTTAAAAACATTGAACCGTCACGGATTGATTGCGGGTGCCACTGGGACCGGAAAAACCAAAACGCTTCAAATTATTGCTGAAAACCTTTCTGAAAAAGGTATTCCTGTACTTTTGATGGACATTAAAGGTGACCTCAGCGGAATAGCCGAGCCCGGTACAACTAATGCCAAAATTGATGAACGCCACGCTGCTATCGGTTTTCCATATGAGGCAAAAAAGTTTCCAGCAGAAATACTTTCTCTTTCAGATCAGGAAGGCGTTCGTCTTCGAGCCACAGTTAGTGAATTTGGCCCTGTACTGCTATCTCGAATCCTTGATTTGAGCGATGTACAGGCAGGCATCGTTTCGGTGATCTTTAAATATTGCGACGACAACAAAATGCCGCTGCTGGATTTAAAGGATTTCAAAAAAATATTGCAATACACTACCGACGAAGGTAAAGACGAATTTGCGGAAGAATATGGTAGAATTTCTTCATCATCTACGGGAGCAATCCTTCGGAAAGTTGTGGAATTGGAACAACAGGGAGCCGATTTGTTTTTTGGCGAAAAATCCTTTGATACTGACGATTTGCTTCGCATTGATGAAAACGGAAGAGGTTACATCAACATTATCCGTTTAACGGATATCCAAGACAGACCCAAGCTCTTTTCAACTTTTATGCTAAGCCTTTTGGCAGAAATTTACGCAACCTTCCCCGAACAGGGCGATAGCGGCAGACCTGAGTTGGTAATTTTTATAGATGAGGCACATTTAATTTTTAATGAAGCCAGTAGCGCTTTGCTCAATCAGATTGAAAGCATTGTAAAATTGATACGTTCCAAAGGGGTGGGTCTTTATTTCGTAACCCAAAACCCAACCGACGTACCGGATGCAGTTTTAAGCCAATTGGGATTGAAAATACAACATGCCCTTCGAGCCTTTACAGCAAAAGATAGAAAGGCTATCAAATTGACTGCCGAGAACTATCCCCTTTCAGAATATTATAAAACCGATGAAGTCTTGACAGCTTTGGGAATTGGCGAAGCATTGGTAAGTGCTTTAAACGAAAAGGGAATTCCCACACCACTGGCCCGCACTATGCTGCGTGCGCCAATGAGCCGTATGGATGTATTGACGGATGTAGAACTAAAGGATTTATTGAAAACTTCAAAGTTAATACCAAAATACAATGAAGTGATAGACCGTGAAAGCGCTTATGAAATGTTGACGGAAAAAATTGAAATCGCCAATAAGGAAGAAGCAAAGGAAAAAGCCCAAAAAGAAAAAGAAGCAGCGCGAAAAACCACCTCGAGCAGAAGTTCCTCCCGTCGAAGAAGCACTTCTAACCCTTGGATAAAAACACTTTCCAGCCCGACTGTAATACGCAGTGTTTTGGGTATTTTGGGAAAATTGATGAAGTAATTCAAAAAAATTATAATTTAAAATAACTAAAAAAATAAATGAAAAAGACACTTTTAATAATTGGAATAGTTTCACTTGCTTTTGTTCAATGCGGAAAGGATAGCGATCCTTTTTTGATTAAAAATGGTTCCATTGGGAACTTAAACAAGGAGATAAAAATAAAGCAAATAGATTCCATTTTTGCGGAAGATTCTATTGTAAAAATAAATTCATCGCCCAACGCTTTGGAAACCCAGGGAGAAGTTGAAATTTATGAAAAAGGCGGCAAGAAACTTTTATTGCTGTCGCCCGATAGTGAAAACGATCCAAATTCAACCATAACCAATGTACAGGTTTTCGATTCACGCTATAAAACTGAAAAAGGACTTACAACTGCCAGCACTTTTAAAGATGTAAAGGCCAATTACACTATTGATAATATTGAAACCACCATTAATGCGGTAGTCGTTTTTCTTAAGGAAACAGACGTATATTTAACAATCGATAAAAAGAGTCTGCCCGAAGAACTGCGTTATAATATGGACCTTGAGGTTGAAGCCAGCCAGATTCCAGATAATGCCCCTATTAAATATTTTATGATAGGTTGGGAGCCTACTTCAGAATAAAATATTACCTGCAAAGGTTTTGTTAAGGTTCATACGGAAATGAATGAAATCTTTTAATTTTAATCGAATTAACCATCAAATTCAATAATTCATGATTAAGATTTTAGGTTTTATTTTAACCATTGTCGGCGGAATAGGCCTCGTAATGGGAATATTAGGAGTATTCGGGAGCGTGGAAATAGGCATTAGCCCGTGGGCCATCGGAATACTGGGAATCGTATTCTTTTTCGCAGGCATCGGTTTGCTCAAAAACAGAAAAGATACTGATCAAAATTAAATAATAATTGCAAAAGCCCTTTGTTTTACAGAGGGCTTTTCATTTAAAACAAAATGTTATGCCAAATCCTAGAATTAAAAACGAAGATCAATACGAAGCCCTTCGAGATAAAGGTTATAGCAAAGAAAAATCTGCGCGAATTGCAAATACACCAGATTCCGGAAAAAAGGGCGGAAAAGCCAAACCTTATGAGGAATGGACCAAAAAAGAACTTTATGAACAAGCAAAAAATGTGGGAATTGAAGGCCGTTCAAAAATGAGTAAAAAAGAATTGATCCATGCCCTAAGAAATAATTAATGAACAATCATTTAAAACCTTTTCACCTTGCCATTCCTGTGGACAATCTGGAACGTTGCAGGCTTTTTTACAGAGAGATACTAGAACTTGCCGAAGGGCGCAGTAGTGACCATTGGGTAGATTTTGACTTTTTTGGGCACCAGCTTGTAATTCATTTAAAAGAAACCAATTCTAAAGAAAATGAAAGTAGCAACCCAGTAGATGGCAAAGTCGTACCCATACCCCATTTTGGAGTAGTGCTGGATATGAAAACCTTTAATGATTTTTCTGAAAAACTAATCCAAAAAAACGTTACCTTCATCATTGAACCCTACATCCGCTTTAAAGGACAAGTGGGAGAACAAGCAACCATGTTTTTTAAAGATCCTGCCGGAAACGCGCTGGAATTCAAAGCCTTTGCTGATATGAAACAACTATTCGCCAAATGACCAAACACATTCCTGCACAAATAATTCGACAAATATTCGTCATCTTGCTCATTTTATTAATGGGCAGCCTTATTTTTAGAGAGCTTCTCCCCTATTTAACCGGAGTTTTGGGAGCTGTGACCATTTACGTTTTAATGCGTAAGTGGATGGCCAAATTAGTAAATCAAAAAAAATGGAACCCTTCGCTTGCGGCTGCATTATTAATGCTCCTTTCGTTTGTTGGAATTCTTATTCCCATTGCTGGAACTATCTTAATGCTTACCAACAAAATTGGGGATGCCGTTCAGAATTCTGCAGCGGTTTTAAAAGCCCTTAAAGAGCAACTTGCAAAAATTGAAGACACTGTTGGCTACGATCTCAGTTCGCAGATAGACCCTTCAGCTATTACTGGCTGGCTTTCAGACAACCTTCAGAATTTGGCAGGAGGTACTTTCAATGCATTTATTGCTATTGGGTTGATGTATTTTATGCTTTATTATATGTTTATAAATAGAGCAGATTTAAGAGATTCATTAAAAGAATATATCCCGATGCACCGTGGAAATTTAAAGGAGATTGGTGTTGAGGTTCAAGCCATGGTTCGCTCAAATGCACTGGGTATTCCTTTAGTGGCGGTTGCTCAAGGAATTGTAGCATTGATTGGTTTTTTAATTTTTGGAATTGAAGACCCCTTCTTTTGGTTTGTTATTGTCACCATTGGCAGTATGATCCCTTTCGTCGGAACACTCGTGGGCATTCTTCCCGTATTTGTACTCACACTTTCTACCGGGCACAGTTTTCAGGCTTGGGGAATCCTTATTTACGGTTTTGTTGTTGTGGGCTCAACGGATAATATAATTCGGCTATATGTGCTTAAAAAATTGGACAATGTGCACCCTCTTGTAACGCTTATTGGAGTAATTGTAGGCGTACCGTTGTTTGGTTTCATCGGGCTAATTTTTGGCCCATTGCTTATCAGCCTTTTTATGGTTATAGTACGTATTTATAGGAAAGAGTATGGAAAAGAAGATACTACCCTTGATGAAGAAAGGTTGTAAAACTTCATAATGAATGTTTTCCAAAATTGAAAAAACCGCCTTCCCTCCTTTAGAAAAACCTGTGATGGTCTGGGATGGCAACTGTGGCTTTTGCAACTATTGGATTATACGATGGAAATCTAAAACTGGAGATCGTATTCATTATAAAACATTTCAGGAAGTCTCAAAAAACTATCCTGATATTCCTTTAAAAGAATTTAAAAAAGCATCGCGACTTATTGAAATGGACGGCCAAATTTATAGCGGCCCCAATTCGGCCTACCGAAGCTTTTTATATTTTAATAAACCCAATGAAAAATGGCACCGGTGGTATTCAGAATCTGGCTGGTTTACTTACCTCAGCGATCATACATATAATTTTATAGCCAAACACCGAAGCATTATGTTTACACTTACCAACATTCTCTTCGGGAAAAACCCCAATGTCCTAAAACCGTATTGGTTTTTCATAATTCTTTCTATTGTGCTGGTCATATATTTGCTAAGTAAATTTTTATAACAAAATTTTAAACTTATTCATGAATCGATTGCTTATTTTTAGGTTACAAAAACAAACAAGCTATGTTATTCAGAAAAAAGAAAGATAAAAAACCTTCAACCATTGCCATGATGGATTCTAAAATTAACGAAGAATACATTGAAGATAAAGTCACTAAAATAAAAGACGAAGATGTTGAATTAGTGATGGAAAATGAAGAAGCCATTTCCAAGAAACTGAGCAATGCCAGTCCTTTACGGAAATACGCCGAGCTCGGAAAAATTATGTTCGCAATGCTGAAGGATGTTAAAAAGGGCAATTACCCCAACGTACCTTGGTTTACAATTGCCTCAATTGTTGTTGCCCTATTATATATCTTCAATCCCTTGGACTTGGTTCCGGATTTTATTCCGGGCGTAGGTTATATTGATGATTTAGCCGTACTTTCCATTGGGATGGGATGGATAGAGACCGATCTGCATAAATATTTGGATTGGCGATTGGCAAATGGTGAAAACGCCTAACCTCTGCGTTGTTCCCGTGCCAAAAGGGTATTTTTAAGGAGCATGGCGATGGTCATTGGCCCTACACCGCCGGGAACGGGCGTTATGAATGAAGCTTTTTTACTAACGTTTTCAAAATCAACATCGCCTGTAATTACGTAGCCTTTGGGGCTATTTGCATCTTCTACCCTTGTTATTCCCACATCTATAATTACAGCATCATCCTTTACCATTTCGGCCTTTAAAAAATTGGGAACTCCCAATGCCGAAATAATGATATCTGCCTGTGTGGTTATCTGGGCAATGTTTTTTGTATTGCTATGGGTAAGTGTAACGGTACTATTTCCCGGCCAACCTTTACGGCTCATCAAAATACTCATTGGGCGACCTACAATATGGCTTCTCCCAATAACCACAGTATGTTTTCCTTTAGTATCAACATCATAACGCTGAAGTAACTCAAGAATTCCAAAAGGAGTAGCAGGAATAAATGTACTCATATCCAAAGCCATTTTTCCGAAGTTTTCAGGGTGGAAACCATCCACATCTTTAGAAGGATCTACGGTGAGCAGTACTTTTTGGGTATCAATCTGCGGTGGTAATGGAAGTTGAACTATGAAGCCGTCAATATTATCATCTTCATTTAATTCTTTAATTTTTTTCAGCAATTCCAACTCACTGGTAGTGTGCGGCATTTTTACCAAAGTAGATTCAAAACCTACCCGCTCGCAAGCTTTCACTTTGCTGCCAACATAAGTTAGGCTTGCTCCGTCATCACCCACAATAATTGCGGCAAGGTGTGGAACTTTTTCACCATTCGCCTTCATCTTATCAACTTCGGCAGCGATTTCGTTTTTGATATCGTTTGATACTTTTTTACCGTCTAGTATTGTCATATTTATTAGTTT
>TARA_R110002012_G_scaffold50922_6_pt1 | contig 27032 bp, 26 predicted proteins | sample TARA_R110002012 | Tara Oceans TARA_R110002012 (sample SAMEA4396515) | marine metagenome | biome: Westerlies Biome; feature: [DCM] deep chlorophyll maximum layer (ENVO:01000326); material: water (ENVO:00002006), including particulate matter (ENVO:01000060) such as... | depth 40 m | reverse complement strand
GGACGACCGGGTGGGGTCAGAGCACGAAACACAAATTGCAGCGGGGCGGCATGGGGAAGGTACCCGCGTTCAGCGAATGTTAGCCAATCCGCCGGTGGGGTTCCCTGCCATTCGCCTTTTTGCCCCAAAATGAGACCGGTCTCCTCCCAAAGCTCACGAATTGCGGCTACGGCCAACGCATGTGCAAGATCGGTATCAGTATCCTCGGCCAAGCGGTCACGGCACATCTCTGGGAGACCGCTGGCGAGCGCAATTTGTGCATCGCCCAAATCAACCGCACCACCAGGGAACACAAACTTGTTCGGCATAAAGGCAGCCTTAGCGCCGCGTTGGCCCATTAGGATACGCGGGCTTTCATATCGGTCGCGTATCGCGATCACCGTTGCGGCGTTGCGAATTTGGGTTTTGTCGATGGTCATTAAAAGGCCCCTAATTTAACGTGCTGGCGAGACCTTGGGAAGGTTGGCTAATCGTCGTTGCCAAATCCACCCATGCCCTTTGCCCACTGGAAACCGATCATGGCTCCTTTCAGTCTTGGCAGAAGGTAAAGCGACAAGCCGACACAGCCAACAGCAAAAATCGTAAACAGCGTCAGTGGTTCCGGGCGCCAGGTTACAAAAGCGATATGCAGGCTTGGTGCCATCAGATGCCCGACAATGAGAATTGTCAGGTAAGCGGGGCCATCATCAGCGCGATGGTGAAACAGTTCCTCGCGGCACACGGTGCACACATCGTTAACCTTGAGATACCCCCTAAGCAGTGGACCAGCACCGCAATTTGGGCATTTCCTTCGCCAACCCCGCAAAAGCGAATGCTTCAGGTCGCGCTGCTCTGATTGTATCTGTCCGATGTTTACCGTCTGGTCTGTCATGGGGGTGTCCTTATTGCATGCTTACATGGGGGTAAACTGGCCCAAAGGAAAGCAGCCAATGTACTGTTGCGGCGGGATGTCGCAAAGCGTGAGCGAAAAAAGTTCGACCAATAGCGACGGAAGTTCTGGTTGGCGTCGTTTGACCCAGTATCGCCCCGCTAAACACGGCGGGCGAAATTGATATCACCAAAAGGAAGAATACGATGACAAAACGACCAAATCTTCAAATCACCCTTCTTAGCGGTTTGATTGCAATCGGCGGCACAGCATTACTGGCGCAAGGTACCCCTGACGACGACACATTGAGCCAAGAGCGCTTTGTCCAGATGGACACCAACGGCGATGGCCAACTCAGCGCCGATGAAATGAAAGCTCATTCTGCCGCCCGCTTTGGCAAAGCTGATACGGATGGTGACGGTTTTCTGACTGCGGATGAGATGCAAGCCGCAGCTGCGGCGCGTCGCACCGAGCATAGTGCGCGCTTGCTCAAAAAGCTCGACAAGGATGGCAACGGATCTTTATCCGCTACCGAGCTTGAGGCAATGGGGCAGGATCGTATGGGCAATCACTCCGCCAGGATGATGAAACGCATGGACGCCAATGAAGACGGTAAGCTGTCTATGGAAGAAATGGCGGGGCGTCATTCTCCCGAGGACATGATCAAGAAGATGGATACCGACAAGAATGGTACCCTTAGTGCTGATGAATTCGCTCAGGCGCATATGGGCGGAATGCATGGGGGTAAACATGGCAAGAAAGGCATGGGAATGGACATGGAGAACATGGACATGGAAGGCATGGAAATGAAAGACATGGACATGAAAGACGGTGACGATAAAGGCCACAAAAAGCCGGCGTCTGAGTAACTTGATGGCGCGGGCGTACTTGCATTGCATGCCCGCGCCAACTAGCTCGAAGGTGATGAATATACGCGCCTCCTCCGATGTGGACCGTAACGATCCCGTCGCCGCACTGTTGTCACGCTATGCGCAAGGCGACACTGCAGCGGCGCGGCTGCTGACCATACAACTGACGCCTCTGGCATATGGCCATGCGTTTCGTGTCTTGGGCGACGCAGCTGAGGCAGAAGATGTTGCGCAAGAGGCTCTTATGCGTCTTTGGAAAGTTGCCTCCAACTGGCGCGAGGGCGATGCCAAGGTATCGACATGGCTGTACCGGGTAGTGGCGAACCTATGTATTGACAGGTTGCGAAAACGGGGGCGGGGTGCCATCCCTCTTGAGGATATCGCCGAACCATTGGATCCGACCGAAAGCGCTGCGACGAAGTTGCAACATAAAACCCGCCGGGACGCTCTTCAATCTGCATTGAATGTCTTGCCAGAAAGACAGAGACAAGCCGTAGTGTTGCGCCATATCGACGGTTTGGCGAATTCTGAGATAGCAACGATTCTGGACGTGAGCATCGAAGCAGTAGAAAGTCTGACGGCGCGGGGAAAGCAGGCACTGGCCAAACTGTTAGACGGGCGACGCGATGCATTGGGGTATGACGATGACTAGATCAGATACAGATATGCTTGAAGTTTTCTTTCAAGATGCCAGGGCCATGCCGCCCCGAATGCCTGCGGGTCTCATGGATCGAGCGTTGGCAGGTGCTCTTGATGCGCAACCTGAGCCAGCGTCGCAGGGTTGGCGTGGGTTGTGGCGTGGGTTCGGCGGGGCACCGGCACTTGGGGGCGTGGTTACGGCGACCGCTGTCGGGTTTTGGCTGGGGGTATCTGTGCCCGGCCTGTTGCCTGACCTTGCCGCTCAGATCATCACAGGGGACACGTTTGCCGCTGCTGACGACATCCGCGCACCCGAGCTGACCGCGTTCGGCTGGGACATAGACGGAGGATAGACCATGGTCGAAATGAAATCCCGAAACGATAAGATATTACGTTGGGCCTTGGGGCTGTCGCTTGGTGCCAACCTTCTAGTTGTAGGGCTCGTTGCCGGGACCGCCTACCGTTTCTCTGGGCCGCACATGGCTGGGGGAGGGCATAAGATGCATGAATATGGAACGCCTTACCTGATGGCGATGCCCAGCGAACGGCGGCGCGAAATTTTCCGCAGTGTGCGCGTTTCCAATGCCGACAAGTTCGTGACCAAAGCCGCGCGCCGGGGTCTGTATGATCAAGCGCTTGCCACGTTAAGAAGTGATCCGTTTGACATGGATGCGATGAAGCAGGTGCTGGAAGAGCAACGCACGACGACGTTGGATGTGCAACAAGTGGTACAAGACGCGTGGTTGGGTGAAATAGCACAAATGGACGAGGCTTCTCGCAATGCCTATGCAGATCGGCTGCAAGCAATGCTTGAACATGGGCCAATGCACGGCGACGGGCGGATGATGCGTGAAAACTGACCGGTAAACAGTAGATTTGCGCATACAATACACCGTTTCCACAGCGCATGACCTTGCCAAAACCTTGCGGGAAAGGGTAGGCAAAGCGATCTTAATGGAAAGCGCTGATAATGACCCTTGAATTTGCAGATCCCGACGAAGTTCTGGCGACCGTGAAAGCGTCCTCTGGGCGCCGCTTGATAGGGCTGACGTCACTAAGCGCGTTGGGTGTTTTCCTTGCATATATCGCGTTCACGTCTTCGCCCGGTTTGGGGTGGCAGATATTCTTGCTGGCTTGTGGCGGTGCCGCGATCTGGATGGCTGATCGCATGCGGCGCGCGACTGCGAGTGTGATCGAATTGACGCCCACAGAACTGCGCGACGGCGATGGCACCGTCATAGCCCGCGTCGCTGATATCGAAACTCTGGACAGAGGCGTATTTGCGTTCAAACCTTCTAACGGTTTCCTGCTACGTACAAAAGCCGGTGTCCATAAGGGAAATGTGTGGCGCCCCGGGTTGTGGTGGCGGATCGGACGGCGGGTCGGCATTGGTGGCATGACACCTGGCAGTCAGACAAAGTTCATGTCCGAAATTATCTCGGCAATGATGGCGAGCCGCGCTTAGATACCCAGAGTGGTATGCGGTGCTAGCGCTTCGCGGTGGCTGCCATTTAGTGCGACCTAGGTCGCGCCTGAATACAGCACCCGAGGCGCATATCGAGGTCGGGTGTAGACAAAGTTTTCGATATCCTGTGCCCCTAAGCCGACGTTGAACGGCGGGTCATATTTGGTCCAAGTTTCGGTTATGACGATGAATTCTCCGTCCGGCATTATTGGTATGCGTGATGTCCACGTCGAGACATCGGCATCGGTTACCGGCGGCCTTAGCCCGCGTGATCGTGACCAGTGGACATAGAACCGATCTTCGGCAAGATTGTATTGCAGTGAAGTGACGCGAACGCTGGCTGTTTCGGATGACCGGGTCATATAGTCCAACAGTTGCTGCACGCCATTGAGATAATTGGCATCCAACGGCAACGTTTCGCGCGAAATCATGTCTCCGATCGTATAGGCTGCTTTCTGGTTGGCATTATATTCCTGATAGGTCTGGAAGAAAGCAAACATCGCAAGATAGACCCAAAATACCATGGGAATCATGATCATAGCTTCGATTGATGCGCTTCCTTTTTCATCCCGCCCAAATCGACCGATGTTCAACCGTGAAAGTATGAGCTTGATCATCAATTCGGCTCCTGCACAAAGGACGCGATGGCCATCATACGGCCCTGGCCAGACCCGTCAGTTTCAAAATCGAAACCATAATTCGACCCTGGAAGCATCGTGTCAAACTTCACGCAGGCCCTTAGCAACATGAGCTCGTGCTGCTTGCCGAGAACAAAACCACGCTCTGGTTCCACTGGTAGGGATTTATCGACGCAATCAGCATTTTGATCAAGTTGGCTGAAAGCACGGGGGTCAACCTTGACCATCTCAAGGCGTAAGGTGTTTTCACAATCGCCAATGGTTCCGGCACCGCTGCAAATCATGTCTTTGATCATCGTATGCGTAATGGGGGTGCGAGTATGCAGCCGGATATAGCGCACCGCATCTTCCAAACCCCGGTTCAGGTGTACCTGCCGCAGCGAATATAAGCTCATGTCGATCGACAGCAGGAAGATTCCGAACACCAGCGGCATTAATATAACGAATTCGATCAGGACAACGGCCCCGTCCTCTGCCTTTTGAAACCGCCGCCAAGCCTTTTTGCATCGCCCCATCATTGTGTGAGCCTCAGCTGGTTAATTTGACGCGCGATTGCGCGGAAGGCCTCGGACAGTTCGATACCCTCAACCCTGAAGAAGTGACTGGGCGACGAGGCACAGCTTTGCATGACAGCCGCGCCGTGATCTCCAACTTCAAAGCCGATAGACCAGATGACGACGTTTTTCTCTTTGGCAGCGGTGCAAATGCTATCGAGAAGCTGGTCACCCAAGGTGGGGGTGTATTTTCTCCATGAGTATTTATACCAGTCGCTGTAGCTGACGGCATTATATAGGTAATAATTTAGATTGTATTTGCTCCAATGCACGACCTTGCTTGGCGTGTTGTAATATTCAGTCGCGATGCGGTTCGATGTCGAATTTTCGCCATCGGTCATCAAGATGATAGTCTTCAGGGTTTCGGGATCATCATATGCTTTCGGGCGGCCTGAGAATTTGCTGTCCACCTGACCTGCTGTTATCAACCCGTCATTGATGCTCCGAAACGACGGATCAAGCATGGCGGCGGCCCATTTCATTCCCAGAAAGATTGACGTACCGGCGCGAGGCACCAAGCTATTAATTTGGGTTTTTAAAGCAGTATTGCTTTGTGACAGCGGTGTGATGCGTTCATAGCTGGCGCGGGGGCAAACGGTGGTGCTGCGATCATTGTTGCGCCCGTCATAGTTCCACTGAAAATGCTGGGCTTGCTCATGCGGTTTGCTGACGTCAAGCGTTGGGCTATTGAATTCACTTTCGGCGAATTCGACGCAATGGGAAAAGTCGTGGGACTTGTTCATGGGCATGCGCTTCATGATCTCAGGACCGGCATTGACTTGTTCAGAATAGGGGATCACCGAAACAGAAATCAGATCCTGGCTTTCTTTGGTCAGAACCGTATCCACAAACACAGAAGCCGCGTCGCGCAATTCAGTGATGCGACCGTTCAGCGCCATGGAGCCCGAAATATCAAGGACGAGTGAAATTTCAACGTTTGCCACACGTTCCTCGGCCTGGCTTTTCGCTGGCACGTTCAGGGTGGGGTAACCGAACCTTCCCAAGAACTGAGTGGGCATTTCCATACTTGCATCAACCGTAACCGTGCGAAAGTTAAGCCCATTAGCGACCGTAACGTTCGATAGATAATCGGACATTCCAGCCTTGGCGAAGTAATCGGTCACCACCGCAGCTGGATCAAGCGTTTGATCAAGGTCGGCGGCCGCCAGCACAGCGCGGTCCGCTACTGCTTGCAGGCGGGATCTTTGCATCTCGTGACGCATGAAATCTAGCTGTATGCCGCCCACCAGCACCATCATCATGATCATGAAAAGCGCCAGAATGGTGAATACGCCATCTTCCTCGCGGGCAAACCTGACGAGCCTGCGCCGCAAAGCGGGCTGTAACCGTGCTTTCGCTTCGTTGAGCGTCATCATTCCTGTTCCTCATTGCCTGTGCGCTTTACCTGTCGTCACGCACAGAGAGCCGTATGTGGGGATTTATGACGGATGAAGGTGGCCGAAATAGGGCGAAATCAGGTGCATTATGGGCGCATCCTGCCACGATTCAGCGGGCGTTTACCCTATGACCAAGGGATGCTGGCTTATTGCCGATGTTTAAATGATCTAGGAATTCGAATTTAACGGGCCAGACATTAAAGTTTTCAATTTGCTTAAAATATGTGCATTTTTGTCCGTTATTTCGCGTTTGCACCTTTAATACTGATGCCCCGCATGTTCAAACTGCGGCGTAGTGAAGCGTAATCACTCAGATCACTTTGCCAAACAGGAGCAAACAAATGATCCTCGGAAATGAACCCAGCTTTCGTGACAGCGTCGACATCATGTTCAACAGAGCCGTGGCCCTCATGGATTTGTCGCCGGGACTGGAGGAAAAGATCAGGGTCTGCAATGCCACGTACACGGTACGGTTCGGCGTGCGCTTGCGCGGCAGCATCCAGACATTCACCGGCTATCGCTCGGTGCATTCCGAACACATGGAGCCAGTAAAGGGCGGCATCCGTTATAGTCTTGGCGTGAACCAGAACGAAGTCGAAGCGCTGGCGGCGTTGATGACCTATAAATGTGCTTTGGTGAACGCGCCGTTTGGGGGCTCAAAAGGCGGGCTATGTATTGATCCGCGTGAATATAACGAACATGAGCTCGAACTGATAACGCGCCGTTTTGCCTATGAGTTGATCAAGCGTGATATGATCAACCCGGCGCAGAACGTGCCCGCACCTGATATGGGCACGGGTGAGCGTGAGATGGCGTGGATCGCCGACCAATACAAGCGCATGAACACCACCGACATCAACGGGACGGCATGCGTCACCGGCAAACCGATCAATGCTGGCGGCATTCAAGGGCGCACCGAGGCCACTGGCCGGGGTGTGCAATATGCATTGCACGCGTTTTTCCGTGATGTGAAAGGCATGGAAAAGGCCGGTCTGACCGGAGAGCTGGACGGCAAGCGGGTGGTCATTCAGGGGCTGGGTAACGTCGGGTATCATGCCGCGAAATTTCTAAGCGAGGAAGACGGTTGCAAGATAACCGCGATTATTGAACGTGACGGAGCGTTGTTCGATGACAAAGGTCTGGATGTGGAGGAGGTTCACCGCTGGATTTCGCAACATGGCACCGTCAAAGGCTATCCAGATGCGCTGTTAGACGAGAATGGGGCCAAACTGCTTGAGGCGGAATGCGATATCTTGATACCTGCCGCACTCGAAGGCGTAATCAATATGAGCAACGCTGAAGATATCAAGGCACCGTTAATCGTAGAGGCTGCAAATGGCCCGGTGACCGCCGGTGCAGATGAAATACTGCGTGGCAAAGGGATCGTGATTATACCGGATATGTATGCCAACGCCGGGGGGGTGACTGTGTCATATTTCGAGTGGGTCAAAAACCTGAGCCATATCCGGTTTGGCCGGATGCAACGGCGCAACGAAGAAAGCCGCCACCAATTGCTGGTTGATGAGCTTGAGCGATTGAGCGCAGATAGCGGCATTGGCTGGCAGTTGAGCCCTAACTTCAAAGACAAATACCTGCGCGGTGCCGGCGAACTGGAGCTGGTGCGCTCTGGTCTTTATGACACGATGAGCGACGCGTATCGCACCATGGCAGAGGTTTGGCACAGTCGCGCAGATGTCAGCGATCTGCGTACCGCCGCTTATCTGGTGAGCATCGGCAAAGTCGCGGCCAGCTATCGTACCAAAGGGCTTTGACCGCGCCCGTGCACTAAAGGGGTATCTGCGTCGTGGATTGACCTGTTCACGACGCAAATTGCACGCCATCACCACCACCGCCATTGCACCTTGGCGCAGGAGTCGATTGAGTAACGCACAAAGCGCTGAAGTCGGGCCAATAGGCCAAGGGGGGATTATGCGGTTTTCAGGTTTGCGCGTGTTGCGCGAAGGATTGACTGGCAACAAAGGTTGGGTGTCGCATTGGCGCGATGCTGAACCCAAGGCCGAATATGACGCGATCATCATCGGCGGTGGTGGGCACGGGCTGAGCACCGCGTATTATTTGGCGAAAGAACACGGGTTAACCAACATCGCCGTCCTGGAAAAGGGCTATCTCGGCGGCGGAAATGTAGGGCGTAACACCACGATTGTCCGGGCGAATTACTTTTTACCCGGCAATTCCGAGTTTTATTCCCATTCGCTCAAGTTATGGGAAGGGCTGGAAGAAGAGCTGAACTATAATGTGATGCATTCGCAGCGTGGGTTGATCAACCTGTTTCATTCCGACGGACAGCGTGACGCCTTTGCGCGGCGCGGGAATGCCATGATCAACCAAGGCGACGATGCCGTTCTGTTGGACCGCGAAGGCGTGCGCAAGCATTTGCCGTATCTTGATTTCGACAATGCGCGCTTCCCGATCTATGGAGGTTTGCTGCATCCTCGTGGTGGTACGGCGCGACACGACGCAGTGGCCTGGGGCTATGCGCGCGGGGCGTCGGATCGCGGCGTGGATCTGATCCAGCAATGCGAAGTCACAGGGATTGATATCGAAAACGGACAGGTGCGCGGTGTGCAGACCACGCGCGGTGCAATCAGGGCCAAAAAGGTCGGGATCGTGGTCGCCGGGCGTTCCGGTCAGGTAGCGGCAATGGCAGGCATGCGGCTGCCGATTGAAAGCCACGTCTTGCAGGCTTTCGTGACCGAAGGGCTAAAGCCCTGCATTGACCACGTCGTTAGCTTTGGCATGGGACATTTTTACATTTCGCAGTCGGACAAAGGTGGGTTGGTATTCGGCGGCGATCTGGACTTTTATGCGTCATACGCTGCACGCGGCAACCTGCCGATGGCAGAACATGTAATGGAGGCGGGCATGGCGTTGATGCCGATGATCGGCAAGGCACGCGTGTTGCGCAGTTGGGGAGGGATCATGGATATGACACCAGATGGCAGCCCGATCATCGACAAGACGGAGACGGAGGGTTTGTTCATCAATTGTGGCTGGTGTTATGGGGGGTTCAAGGCGGTGCCTGGGTCTGGCTTCAGCTTTGCGCATTTGATGGCAACCGGGCATCACCACGGGCCGGCAGCGCAGTATCGGTTGGATCGCTTCCGCACTGGCAAGGGGGTTATGGATGAAGAGGGCACTGGTTCTCAGCATAACTTGCATTAGGAGGGTTATGTGGGAGCCTTCGGCGAGAGTTTATTTGGCAAAATGAAAGATGGGCGGTTTTCGTCCAGTGGGGGAGTGGCATGAGGCTGGACTGTCCGATTTGTGGAAACCGTGACCGGCGAGAGTTTTATTATCAAGGCGATGCCGTGATGCTGGAGCGCCCCGCGCCGGACGCGGGAGCGGCCGCGTGGGATGGGTATCTGCATCTGCGCGCCAACCCTGCGGGGGAGACACGGGATTTATGGCAGCATGAGGCGGGGTGCGGGGCATGGTTGGTTGTCACCCGTAACACGGTGACGCATGCTATCCATACCGTGGAGCTTGCTTCGGCTGTCAAGGAGGCCTTGCGATGAGGATCAAGGGCAAGGGGCTTGTCGACCGATCAGACACGGTGACTTTCCGCTTTGACGGGCGCAGCTATGACGGGTTCGCGGGCGACACTGTAGCATCGGCATTGTTGGCGAATGAGGTCAAGTTGATGGGGCGGTCTTTTAAATACCATCGCCCGCGTGGCGTTTTGACGGCGGGCAGCGAAGAGCCCAACGCTTTGATCACTGTCGGCGCGGGGGCGTCAGCGGAACCAAATGTGCGAGCAACAACTCAGGAAATTTACGAGGGGCTGGAGGTGCGCAGCCAGAATGCGTGGCCGTCATTGGATCTGGATGTGATGGCGGTGAACAATCTGTTTGCTCCTTTGCTGGGAGCGGGTTTCTACTACAAGACCTTCATGTGGCCGAAGGCTTTCTGGGAGAGAGTGTATGAGCCGGTGATCCGGCGTGCGGCCGGGCTGGGTGGGCTGAGCGGACAACCCAACCCGGACACCTACGAGCGGGCTTTTGCGTTTTGTGATGTATTGGTCATCGGCGCGGGGCCTGCGGGGTTGATGGCTGCGCTGACCGCAGCCCGAGCGGGGGCAGATGTCATCATCGCGGATGAAGACGCGCGACCAGGGGGGCGGCTGAATGCCGAGCTTCTGGAAGTCGACGGTGAATTGGGGCATGTCTGGGCAGCGCGGGCCGTGACCGAACTGGAAAGCATGAGCAACGTTCGGGTGATGTCACGCACGACGGTCACGGGCGCATACGATCAGGGAACGTTCGGCGCACTGGAACGGGTGAACCAGCATCGCGGCGGGCGCAGTGATGGCACCCCTTTGGAATGTTTTTGGCGTATTGTTGCCAAGCACAGTATTCTGGCGGCGGGCGCGATCGAACGTCCAATCGCATTTCAGAATAATGATCGCCCCGGCATTATGACCGCCGGTGCAGTGCGCACTTATCTAAACCGCTGGGGCGTCAGTCCGGGCAGGGCCGTTACGGTCTTTACGAACAATGATGATGCGTATCGCACTGCGCAGGACATGGTCGCCGCAGGCGTGCGGGTTGCGGCTGTGATCGACAGCCGGGCAGATGTTCGTTCAACCGGAGAATTTCCAGTGTACCGCGGCGCACAGGTCTGCAATTCGAATGGTAGCAAGGAGCTGGAGAGCATAAGCATTATTTTCAACGGGAAGATTGAAAAGATACAGACTGATTGTCTGGCAATGTCAGGGGGTTGGAACCCTACAGTGCATTTGACGTGCCACATGAGCTCTCGGCCAACGTGGCGCACGGATATCCAGGCTTTTGTTCCGACCGAAGGGGCAGTTCCAGGGATGACCGCGGCGGGCGCATGCCGGGGTACATTTTCGACCCATGGTTGTTTGACCGAGGGCGCTGCAGCCGCCCGGGAGGTATTGGCCGCGTTGGGGAAAAAGGTACCAGATACCGCGTTACCTCAGGCCGAAGACGCCCCCTATAACCTGGCTCCGTTATGGGCTGTGGCGGGCAAGGGCCGTGCCTGGCTGGATTTCCAGAACGATGTCTGCGTGAAAGACGTCAAGCAGGCGGCAGCGGAGAACTTTCGGTCGGTCGAACATATGAAACGCTATACCACACAAGGTATGGCGACAGATCAGGGGAAAAACTCGAACGTTGCGGCGCTGGCGGTCTTAGCGGATGCCACAGGGCGTGGGATACCCCAGACAGGTACTACGACATTCCGTCCGCCCTATTCCCCGGTGGCCATTGCTGCAATGGGGGCGGGGGCGCAGGGCAAGGGGTTTGCCCCGCAGCGGTTTACCACCTCTCACCGAGCCAGTGTTGCAGCAGGGGCACCGATGATCGAGGCCGGTTTGTGGTACCGTCCCAGCTATTTCCCCAAGCCCGGCGAAAAGACCTGGCGGCAATCTTGTGATCGCGAGGTAAACCATGTGCGCAACGCGGTGGGGATTTGCGATGTCTCGACGCTGGGAAAGATTGATATTCAAGGACCAGATGCGGCAGCACTGCTAGATTTCGTGTATATCAACACGTTTTCTACTTTGAAGGTCGGGCGGGTGCGCTATGGGTTGATGCTGCGGGAGGATGGCACCGTGTTGGATGACGGTACTTGCGCCCGATTGGGCGCAACGCGGTTTGTCATGACCACCACCACTGCGGCCGCAGGTACGGTAATGCGACATCTGGAATTTGTCGCGCAATGCCTGCGCCCCGAATGGCAGGTTGCCATGACATCCACGACCGAACAATGGGCGCAATTTGCAGTTGCGGGACCAAAATCCCGGGAACTGTTGAACGGATTGTTGGATGCGCCGATCGATAATGACAACTGGCCGTTCATGGCTTGTGGTGAAGTGTCGGTGTTGGGCGTGGGGGGGCGGCTTTTTCGCATCTCGTTTTCTGGAGAACACGCCTATGAGATCGCTGTCCCTGCGCGCTATGGGGAGGCACTATTTCGCGAGTTGGTCGCGCGGGCTGAGGGGCTTGGGGGTGGTGCCTACGGTATGGAGGCGCTGAATGTGTTGCGGATCGAGAAAGGGTTTATCACCCATTCCGAAATTCACGGGCGTACAACCGCTTATGATGTGGGCATGGGCCGCATGATAAGCGCCACCAAGGACTGCATCGGCAAAGTCATGGCCGCGCGCCCTGGGTTGGTTGCCAAAGATCGCGAGCGGTTGGTTGGGTTCAAACCGATCGGTGCTGTTAAACAACTAAGTGTAGGTGCCCATGTCTTTGCCGCAGGGGCTCAGGCATCGCGCGAAAACGATCAAGGGTATATCACTTCGGTCGGCTTTTCACCTAGTTTTGGGGCGTACATCGGGTTGGGTTTTGTCAAAAGCGGCCCGGAACGCTACGGCGAGGTGATGCGCGCGGTCGACCACCTGCACGAGTTGGAAGTTGAGGTGGAGATATGTCCCCCGGTGTTTGTGGACCCGGAAGGGAGGCGCGCCCGTGGCTAAATTGAAAGCGAGGATGCCCTGTGAGGGGATGCTGCCTTTCACTTTTGGCACCGTCGAACTGGACGAAACCAACCTGGGTGTAATGACCTCGGTCATGGCTTTGGGCGAGGATGCGGCCTTATCTTCCGCCCTAAGTGCCGCGCATGGCGTGGGTTTTCCCAAGGCGAATAGAACTTTGGGCAATGCGGGGGGGCCACGCTGTATCTGGTTCGGGCAGCGACAGGCCATGTTGACCGGCCCTGCGCCGGATGATGGTTTGCAGGTGCACGCAGCCTTGGTGGACCAAAGCGACGGGTGGTGCGCCGTGACTGTCGAGGGGGAGGACGTTGAGCAGGTATTGGAACGGCTGGTACCTGTTGATTTGCGGCGAATGCATTTCAAGCGTGGTCACACGGCGCGGACGCAGTTGGGACATATATCGGCTTCGATTACGCGAACCGGGTCGCAGGCATTTCTGATCCTTGTATTCCGATCCATGGCGGCTAGTTTGGTGCATGAGGTAAGCCAAGCCATGCGGGCAGTCGCCTCGCGGCGCGGCAACAGCTAAATCATGCGGATATGTGGAGATGTGACGATGAAGTTATTATCAGTAACAATGATGGTCGCCTATGTGAGCGTGGCTGCTCCGGCTTGGGCAGTCAGCGGCGATGCGGAAGTCAACTGTGCCTATCAAGCGGATGTGGTTCAGGCGGTCCGCCAGGCCCGACTGAACCGGGTGAAAGAACGCAGCGTAGCAGACCATGTCGCGGCGTCGGCACCCGCGTGGCCCGAGAAGTATAACGCGGTTGTCCCTCTGGTGACGCCCTGGGTCTATGAGATGAAAATGCGTGAGGTCAAAGCCAATGATTTGGGGGCGGCCTGGAAAGAGATGTGTTTGGGCAACTGAGGATATCGGCCTGTTATTGGTGGCAGGGAGGGGCCAGCCCCATCGCCCTAGCGGGCGATCCCCCGGAGTTTATCTGGCAAAATGAAACGGTAGATGAACACGTTGGGTGCTGGACTTCGAGCCGTTCGCCGCAATATATAAAGCTATGAGCCTGCCCCCTGGATTTTTGGATGAATTACGCAGCCGCGCCAGCCTGTCTCAGGTGGTGGGGCGTAAGGTCATTTGGGATGCGCATAAATCCAATCAGGGCAAAGGCGACATGTGGGCTCCTTGCCCGTTTCATCAGGAAAAATCTGCCAGTTTCCACGTAGATGACCGCAAGGGATTTTATTATTGTTTTGGCTGCCATGCCAAAGGCGATGCGATCTCTTTCGTGCGTGAAACCGAAAATGTGAGTTTTATGGAGGCTGTCGAGAGTTTGGCCCGCGAGGCAGGGATGCCTGTGCCACGGCAGGATCCGCGCGCACAACAAAAGGCAGACAAGCGTGGTCAGTTGGCCGAGGTTATGGAACTGGCAGTGCAGTATTTCCGACTGCAGCTGCGCACGGCACCGGCGGGTGTCGCGCGGGATTATCTTGCGAAGCGCGGTTTGACCGTGGAAGCTTTGGAACGGTGGGAGATTGGTTTTGCCGCCAATCAATGGCAAGGGTTGTGGGACCATCTGAAGGCGAAAGATGTCGAGGATGCGCTGATCTTTGGTGCGGGGTTGGCCAAACCTTCCACGAAGGGCGGGCGCCCCTATGATACGTTCCGAGGGCGGATCATGTATCCTATCCGCGATGCTAGGGGCCGCGCGATTGCCTTTGGCGGGCGGGCGATGGACCCTGATGACCCCGCAAAATACCTGAACTCTCCGGAAACCGAACTTTTTGATAAAGGGAGAAGCCTTTACAACGTTAAGGAGGCACGGACCGCCGCAGGGCAGGGCCAGCCTTTGATCGTTGCCGAAGGGTATATGGACGTCATTGCATTGGTGCAGGCGGGGTTCATAGCGTCGGTGGCCCCCTTGGGGACGGCTATCACCGAGAACCAGTTACAGATGTTGTGGCGCATAGCACCCGAGCCGATTATCACGTTGGACGGCGATGCCGCAGGGCAGCGCGCAGCCTTACGCCTTGTCGATCTGGCATTGCCCTTGCTCGAGGCGGGGCGATCATTACGCTTTGCAGTGATGCCGGACGGGCTGGACCCTGACGATTTACTTCGGGCGCAGGGAGCCCCGGCGCTGCAAAAGCTTTTGGACAATGCGATCCCGATGGTGCGCCTGCTATGGCAGCGAGAAACCGAAGGCCGGGTTTTTGACAGTCCTGAACGCAAGGCGGCGCTTGATAAGTCGCTGCGCGAAAAAATCATGACTATAAAGGACCCGTCGATCCGCAGCCATTATGGGCAAGAGTTAAAGGATCTGCGGTGGCAGTTATTCCGACCGCAAAAAAAGCAGAGCAGCTTTACATCAGCCCCACGATCCGCTGGTGGCGGGGGGCAGGGGCGCTGGAATGCAGCCCCCAAGGGGCCATCGCCTGGCGCTAAATCTTCCATTCTTGTAACTGCTGCGGGCGACGGCGCAACAGAGCACCTGCGTGAAGCCGTAATCTTGTGTGCACTGCTGTGCTGTCCACAACTGGTAGAGCAATTTGAAGCCGGGCTGGCGACAATGCGGTGCCAAAACGCAGACCATCACAAGATTCGTGATCTGATGATCCGTCATTCACATATATCGCCAGACGCGTTGCGCGAAAAAATATACGACGCACTGGGTACGGTGACCCTTGAAAATATACTGTCGCAGCGCCACGTTGCCATTACACCATGCATTCGCACCCCCGGTAATCTTGAGATGACGCGCATGACGGTAGCTGAGGAAATAGCAAAGCTGGAAGCTGCGAGGGGGCTGAATGCCGAAATCGCCGATGCGTTAGAGGATTTGACCGGTGGTGCTGACGAGGGTTTGACATGGCGGCTAAGCGAAGCCGCGCGCAACGCAGACCGCGCGCAACGCAGCGGGCAAGAAGATACTGCCGAATATGATATCGGAGAAAACGGGGCTCATATCAGCCGAGAGGAACGAAGTGCATTGGATGCACTGATCGGTTCAATTCGCGGAAGACCCGCCAAAGATGAAAAATGAACCCAGCGTGGCTTTTTCGCCGGGATGTTTAACAAAATACAGGGTAACGGGTTTAAGAATCACCCAGAACCCCGCATGATTCTATGAAATCGAATCACCTTGGGTGATTCGCGCCCATTCGCTGGAGGAAATTCATGGCCGCCAAAGATGCCAACGAAGACACGAAGTCTGAAGATCAAGATGCCGGCCATTCGCTCGATATGAGTCAAGCCGCCGTCAAGAAGATGATCGGTGACGCGCGTGAAAAAGGTTATATCACTTACGATCAGCTCAATACTGTACTGCCGCCCGATCAGGTCAGTTCCGAGCAGATTGAAGATGTAATGTCGATGCTTTCGGAAATGGGCATCAACATCATCGAAGATGAAGACGCCGAGGACGAAGAAGCCAAGGGTGGCACCGACCTCGCCACCACCGATAGTAATCGTGACGTGACATTGTCGACGGGTACGTCTGAAAAGCTTGACCGGACGGATGACCCCGTGCGGATGTATCTGCGCGAGATGGGTTCGGTTGAATTGCTGAGCCGCGAAGGTGAAATCGCCATCGCTAAGCGGATCGAAGCAGGTCGCAACACGATGATCGCTGGGCTTTGTGAAAGCCCGTTGACCTTTCAGGCGATCACCATCTGGCGCGACGAACTTTTGTCCGAAGATATTTTGTTGCGTGATGTCATCGACCTTGAAGCGACCTTTGGCACGCAAATGGGCGAAGAAGAAGATTCCACGCCTGTCGTACCTGCTGTCGGAATTGAGACAAAGCCTGTTGAATCATCAAATGAAGTGGATGCCGACGGCAATCCGATTTCCAACGATGACGATGATGAAGACGATGATGAGCAGGCCAACATGTCCTTGGCCGCTATGGAAGCCGCGCTTAAGCCGCAGGTTCTTGAGGCGCTTGACATCATCGCTGACGATTATGTCAAGCTGAGCCAAATTCAGGACAGCCGGATATCGGCAACCTTGAACGAAGACGGTACGTTTTCAAAGGCCGACGAAGAAGAATATCAGCGTGTACGATCTGAAATTGTGTTGCTGGTGAATGAACTGCACCTGCACAACAACCGTATCGAAGCGTTGATTGACCAGCTTTATGGTATCAACCGCCGCATCATGCAGATCGACTCTGCCATGGTGAAACTGGCTGACCAGGCACGGATCAACCGTAAGGAATTCGTCGACAACTATCGCGGTTACGAGCTTGATCCGAACTGGATGGAGCGGATGGCCGAGAAGTCGGGCCGCGGCTGGCAGATGTTCATTGAACGCTCTGCCGAAAAGGTTGACGAACTACGCTCGGATATGGCGCAGGTTGGTCAGTATGTCGGTTTGGACATTTCTGAATTCCGCCGCATTGTGCAGCAGGTACAGAAGGGCGAAAAAGAAGCGCGTCAGGCCAAGAAAGAAATGGTCGAAGCGAACCTGCGTCTGGTTATCTCGATCGCCAAAAAATACACCAACCGCGGGCTGCAATTCCTTGATCTTATTCAGGAAGGTAACATCGGCTTGATGAAAGCCGTGGACAAGTTCGAATACCGTCGCGGTTACAAATTTTCGACCTATGCGACTTGGTGGATCAGGCAAGCGATCACGCGGTCTATTGCGGATCAGGCGCGCACCATCCGTATTCCTGTGCATATGATCGAAACGATCAACAAGCTGGTCCGAACGGGCCGCCAGATGCTGCATGAAATCGGTCGCGAACCGACGCCAGAAGAATTGGCCGAAAAACTGCAGATGCCGTTGGAAAAGGTCCGCAAGGTGATGAAGATCGCCAAGGAGCCGATTTCACTGGAAACGCCTATCGGTGACGAAGAAGACAGCCAACTGGGCGATTTCATCGAGGACAAGAATGCCGTGCTGCCCTTGGACAGCGCCATTCAGGAAAACCTCAAGGAAACGACGACACGGGTTCTGGCGTCGCTCACACCGCGCGAGGAACGTGTGCTGCGGATGCGCTTTGGTATCGGCATGAACACCGACCACACGCTAGAAGAAGTCGGCCAGCAGTTCAGCGTTACGCGTGAACGTATCCGCCAGATTGAGGCAAAGGCGCTGCGTAAGCTTAAGCATCCAAGTCGGTCGCGCAAGTTGCGGTCTTTCCTGGATCAGTAAACGGTCAAGGACCGGTCTTAAAGACGGGGCGGATGTTTTGGCATCCGCCCCTTTGCGTTAGATCGGATGGTTCTGGGGTCGCGGCGGGACCAAAGCGCCCGAATGCATCGCCAGCCTCAAGGCGAGGAGGCGGAATATTGTCCAGCCCGTGCAATGACAAAGCTGTGATTTTGCGAAATGCGAAACCGTCCCTATCTAATAGTATCGATTTATTCAGGAGCGCCCGATGCGACGTTTATTGGTTTCGGCGATGCTTGTGGTTCTACCTCTTGCCGCTGTCGCGCAGCCCTACACGGCGATTAATTGGCTCAAAGTTGTGCCTTTGACCGCTGCTGGGGATTTCGAAGTGATTGAAAATTATGGCGAAGGTCCACGCGGGATCTGGTGCGCTGCGGCAAGCTATGCGCGTGACCGGTTGGGCGCAGGAGGCCCGGCAGAGCTATACGTTAAATCCCCGCGCGGGCGATCGGTCAGCGATGTCGGGAGAACGAGCGTTGTATTTACATTGAACCGATCCGACCTATCGGTGCCACCATCGAAATCTTATTCAGTGTCAGTCAACCAACCAGGGCTTAGCCTTCCGGTTGGCCATGCTGTTCAGTTCTGTCAGGATTATATAATTCCGACACATATCTTTTAACGCGAGGGTTGATCATGATTCGTTACAAGTCATTTGTACTTATCGCTATGCTGACCGCTGGTCCTTTGGCCGCAAGCGGATACATACCCGATGGCAACCTTAATTTTGAACCATTGCCCGAGGGCGTACAGGTATCTGGCTATACCGGACGGGGCGCACGGGGTACATGGTGTGCGGCTGCGGATTATGCGGTTAACCAGCTTGCGGCGCGGCATAGCCAAAAACTATATGTCAGTGAGCCGCGCGCGCGCGTCTTCGGCCACTCAACTGCGGTCGGCTTTACGCTGAACCCTACCAATCTGAACCCGTCCAATGTCTTCATAGTCGGAGGATCCTTGACGCGGCGTGGGTCAGCGATGACCATAAGTCACGCGCTGACGTTTTGTCCTGACGTCAATCTGCCAATCCGCTAGCGCCCTTTGGGCAAAAAGTTTAGCAAGACGATAGGTTCATGATAACAGAATTCAGAGTTTTCACCCAAGGACAGGGCTTGTACGAATTCACCGATGACGTCAGGCGGTGGCTGTCGGGCAAACAGGATGGATTGTTGACCCTGATGGTGCAACATACGTCTGCTTCCCTGTTGATCCAAGAAAACGCTGACCCCGATGTACAAAGGGATTTACTGGCGTTCTTTCAACGCAATGTACCGCCCTCAACGGACCCGTCCATGGCTTACCTGCGCCACACCGCCGAGGGGCCAGATGATATGCCCGCCCATATCAAGGCGGCGGTTTTACCGGTCAGCCTCGGTATTCCAGTCAAGGCGGGGCAGATGATGCTTGGCCAATGGCAAGGCATCTATCTTTTTGAACACCGCGACGCCCCTCATACTAGGCGCGTTGCGGCTCATTTCAAGTGATGGGTCAGCCGGTCGGCATAAGATGGATCTCGCGAATTGCAGCACGGGCAGGGGCATCAAGCGCGTGTAAGACTGCGGCTGCGACATCATCAGGGTGCAGTTTGTCTGGTTTTGCTTCGTCAAAGAATGGCGTGTTTACCATGCCGGGGGATACGACCATGCAACGTCCACCCCATTCGGCCATCTCATCGGCCAGGTTGCCTGCAAACCCGTGGATAAAGAACTTTGTTGCCCCGTAGATGGACCCTTTGATATGCCTGCGCCCTGCGGCGGAGCCGGTAACGATGTATTGTCCGGTGGTCTTGCGCAGGTGTGGCATCGCAAGATGCGCCGTGTAGAGCGCCCCCATTATATTTAGGTCGACCATCGCCTTCCATTCTTCAGGGCTGCCATTCTCAGTGCCGCCTTTTGACGTTCCTTTGCCGGCATTGGCAAACACCGCATCCAATTGGCCGAAGTGACCAACCAGCCTGTCTATTGCCATGCGCTGGTCTTCATAAACAGTGGCATCACCTGTCAGAACCATGGCCTGATCGCCAATCTCGGCGACCAATCTATCTAGCTTATCCTGGCGGCGTGCGAAAAGTCCCACGTTCCATCCTGCATGGGCTGCGGCGCGGGCGGTCGCCGCACCAATACCGCTGGATGCGCCGGTGATGAATAACGTCTTGCTCATGGGATATCCTATCTAGTTTGTATTACAGTAGATCAACGCACGGTAGCGGAGATGGTTCGACCAGCCTAGTTGTACTACAACATCTAGCTGTGCATTTCGCCTCTACCCAAAACCTCGCATAGGTCCTATAGTTATAGACAAGAGGGCGGTGTGCCCCACAAGTGAGGCAGATCAGATAATAAAGGGGACCGGCCATGCGCTGCCCGTTTTGCGGAAATATCGACACACAAGTAAAAGACAGCCGCCCGGCAGAGGATCACGTATCCATTCGCCGCCGCCGCTTTTGTCCGGCGTGCGGAGGCCGCTTTACCACTTATGAACGTGTGCAACTGCGCGATCTTGTGGTGATCAAGACCTCCGGCAAACGGGAGGACTTCGACCGCGATAAGCTTGAACGCTCGATCCGCATTTCCATGCAGAAACGGCCCATTGACCCTGAACGTATTGACCAGATGATCAGTGGGATCGTTCGCCGGCTCGAAAGCATGGGCGAAACTGATATTGGGTCAAAGCAGATTGGCGAGATCGTGATGGAAGCCTTGGCTCGCATCGACACTGTCGCATACGTGCGGTTCGCAAGCGTATACAAGAACTTTCAGGCCGCAGATGACTTTGACAAGTTCGTTCAGGAACTGCGGCCCGATAGCCCCTCGGAAGAATAACATGTCACAAAACGCCCGCTATATGGCGTTGGCCCTGTCGTTGGGCCGACGCGGGCAGGGGGGTGTTTGGCCAAACCCGGCGGTGGGATGCGTGATTGTTAACAACAATCGCGTGGTGGGTCGTGGCTGGACCCAACCCGGCGGCAGGCCTCACGCGGAAACACATGCGCTGACACAGGCCGGTCCAGCGGCCCGTGGGGCAATAGCCTACGTCACTCTGGAACCATGCGCCCATACCGGCAAAACGCCACCCTGTGCGCTCGCGTTGATCAACGCAGGGGTGGCCCGCGTTGTCATCGCCTGTACCGACAGCGACCCGCGCGTCAGCGGCAGGGGCATAGAAATGCTCAAGGCGGCAGGTATCGTCGTCGAAACTGGCCTGCTTGAACCAGAGGCCCGCGCTGACCACGCAGGATTTTTCCTACGCATCGACCAAGGCCGCCCAATGCTTACCCTCAAGCTGGCCACCAGCTTTGACGGTCGTATTGCCACAGCATCGGGCGAAAGCCAGTGGATCACCGGTGCCACCGCCCGTCGTATGGTGCACAGCATGCGAAGCCGCCATGACGCGGTGATGGTCGGTAGCGGAACCGTACGCCAAGACGACCCCAGTCTGACCGTGCGCGACCTCGGCATTGAACGTCAGCCCACTCGCATCTTCATTTCCAACGGTCTCGATATCCCGTTGAACTCCAAGCTTGCCCAAAGTGCCGCAGAGGTTCCCTTGATCCTGTGCCATGGGCCCAAAGCCCCGGCAGAGCTCATCCAGGGATGGCAGGATATGGGTGCAACGCTACTGTCGTGTAACTCTAGGCAAGGGCAAGTCGATCCCATTGACTTGATGCAAAAGCTAGGAGCTTACGGCCTCACCCGTATTTTCTGCGAGGGAGGTGGCCAAATTGCCGCCTCGCTTTTGAAATTCGATCTTGTTGATCAGTTGATCGGCTTTACCGCAGGAGTCATTATTGGGGCCGACGGTCTCCCCGGCATCGCACCCCTGCACTTGAACAGACTGACAAACGCACCTCGCTTTACCTTAGACAGTGTAGCGAAAGCCGGTGCCGATACTGTCCAAATCTGGTCGCGGAGCTGAGCTTTGTTCCAAATGGTGTTAAATCCCGGGGGTCCGGGGGCTGGCCCCCGGATCAATCGCTATTCCTAGCGCCACAAATGCGCCTGACTGGCAAATATCCCCTGCGCCTTTGCTAACAACCGGTTAGCTAGCCCCGCGCGCATGCCTATGCCCGTTTCCAATCTGTCCAACGCCACCTCAACCGGGCAGGCCAGACCACTGAGGGGGTCAAAATAGCGCGGATAATCTATCAGTGCGGCATGAACCAACCCCTCCAGCGTGACATTGGTGGGGCGTCGCGCGGGTACATCGCCCCTATCTTCCGTAAGACCCCAACCTGCGTAGAACGGTGCGCCAAGGGTCACGACCTTAACCCCTCGCAACAACGCCTCGAACCCCAGAAGCGAGGTCATCGTCCAAACTTCATCCACATATGGCAGCAGGGCTACGGGATCCGCGTGGTGCAATATGCGATCCGCGATGCCTTCAGCTTCGATCTCTCCTTGTCGCAATCCGGCTTCGACGTCCGGGTGGGGTTTATATAGGATCACGGCATCAGGGTTGGCTGCTCGGACAGCCTGCAACAGGCCCAAGTTCGTAGATATGCTTGTCGTACCTGTTTTGATAGATGCATCATCCTCTACCTGTCCCGGTACCAAAATGCGTCGACCCTCGGGAAGACCAGACCATTCGGCCGGGCCACCAAGATTATATTTGCTCAGGCCTTTTTCGCGCAATGCTGCAATCAAGCGCGTAGCGCGCTGCATCTGGTCGGGTCGCAGCTGCAAACGCTTATTAATCCATTCTTCAAGACGACTGGCCCGGCTTGGGTCATAATAGATGCCCAGATCATCGCAGACCAGGGACAGCGGCGGAATCAGGTCCGCCCCCAGCCCACGTGAGCGCAGAAATCCATCCTCCACGCGCCAGATATCCGTTTGACCGGGGGCGGCTTTCCCTGCCCAGACCATAACGCGTTTGTCGCTGTTCACTGCTGCTGCGGTATCGTCCGAAAAGGTGACCGGGTTCCATTTGCCGAAAAACCTCTGCAACGGGCGGCGCTTCCATAACCGCATTCCTGACGCGACCCACCCGCTATGGTCTTCGCGCCATGCCCGGCTTTGCGCTTCCATCATATTTATCGCGGTATCTAAGTCGCATAACTGGTCGCGGTGCGGGTCATACCACTTGGGGTATAGGATCATCGCTGCGGCGAAAATCTGTGCGCGGGTCAATGTGCGCTGCCGCCGTTGAACGGGAAACTCATCCTCGGTCAGCCCCCAACCCGCGTAAAAAGGTTGGCCAAAGACTCGCGGTTTATGTCCTGCGAAAATCGCTTCGAAACCCATTTGAGATGACACGGTATAGACGCCTATGGCCCCATCGAACAAACGCCATGGGCTTACTGCGTCAGTCAGCAATGTGATGTGTTCATTGGTGTCTTGAGGGCCAAAGTACCCGGGTCGGTATCCTTTTGCCGTTTCAGGATGGGTTTTGATGATGATCCGCGCACCGGGGTTTTCCTGTTGCGCATAGACCAGCATCTCCAGAAACCGCGCGCGGTCCGCACCCGACGCGGTAACCGAAGCGTCACCACGGGTCTGGTCGATCACCAGCACGTAACCGGGCGCCGGAGCAGGGTGATGGGTGTCAAAGCCGCTGTATTTGGTCAGGTGCGCCTCGATCATCCGCGCGATAGAGCCGCGTGCGCTATCCAGTAATGCCGTGTCATCCAGCGGATGGTTTGACAGTAATACTTCAAGATCCGAGGGCTGGGCCGGGTCAAAATGGTTCCCACGGTGGTCCACCAGCAACCCAATCGGCGGCTCTCCGGCGCGCCCCGGAAACAGGGATCGCAGCATCGCGTCTTCGACCCTTACCACGGGCACGCCGCGCTTGCCCGCGACGGCGATGCCACGATGCGCGGTTTTGGCGTTACCCCAGACGGCGACGGCATCGCCTTGTCCGGGCAGTCCGAGATGGAGCGAGTAGCCCGATAATTGCAAGATACGGCGCACGCGGCGTTGAGTCAGAAACCCTCCGTTAAACACAAAAAGCCGCCGGTCCGTTTCGGAACCGACGGCAGGGAGAGAGAACGGGTAAGGCCCCTCAGCCATCAATCAGATCAATTTTTTTTGACTAACGACGACAGGCCGTTTACCGAATTGGCCGACCCGGTGATGGAAGAGATCACCTTGCTCCATTGGGTGAAGGGGGCTTCGGTTACGTATATGGTGTCTCTGTCGCGGATAACGAAATCCCGCGCCATGAACATGCCGTTGGGTTTGGTCAGGTCCAGAACATAGACCATGCGCTGTGCGCCTTGCAGATCGGTGCGACCCAGAACCTGTTCCACGACAGCCTGAGGCTCGTTGCGGAACACGAAAACACCGGTAGGGTCTGCTGTTCCGGCGTTCAGACCACCAACTTGGGCGATGCCTTCAAGTGCAGACAGGTTCTGTGTTTCAAACGGTACCTTTCGCTGGGCACCAGTCGCTCCTAAAGCCACAAACGAACGTTTGTCTTCTTCGACCAATATCCGATCACCACCGCGAAGGGCGATGTCGAGCTCTGGATGATTGTAAAGATCGTCGAACCAGATCTTGCCGGTTTGTCCGCCGCGCAACACTGTGATTTGTGTAATTTCGGGAACGATTGAAACGCCGCCGGCCCTTGCCAGCATGGTAGACAACGTCCGCGTAGGACGTTCGATCGCATAAACGCCTTGCGCCCCTACCGCCCCGATCAAGGATACGGTAGCACCATCGCCCGCTAGTCGGCGCACCTGTACCTGTGGGTCAGGCGTCTGTTCTGATAAGCGTTGCGTGATGATCCTGCGTATCGCTTCGGGTGAATTCCCGGCTGCTCTGATACGTCCGGCATAGGGCACGAAAATAAAGCCGGAGCCATCGACCTGAACTTCTTCAAGCGCGGTGGCGTTTATGCCTTGTGCGGCCAACAGCCCGTCATCGACGTTTTCCCAGATCGTCAGACCTAGAGTGTCGCCAGGGTTGATCGTGTCAGATCCGACCTGACTGGCGTTGATGAACTCAGGGCTGAAACCAAGTGCAGGGGTCACCGCTGTCGCACGCGTCACACGGTCATTGACCGCTACGATAAAAGCATCGCCCTCTCGTTGAACAGAGCCTGCGTAAATTTCGCGTTTGTTCGGCCCTACCTTTGGCAAGCCACATGAAGATAATACGGCCACTGCCGTAAATAGTGCGATGGGACGCGCCCAGCGGAAAGGTACGGATTTCACTGCCCGGTCTCCTCGACCTGATATTGTTCTGCCTCACATTCGCCAATTTATTCGGCGTAATTATGTTAAGGCTATCTTAGTCCTGAACAAAAATCTACTGTCTGAGGGCATTTACACTAGGTGACAGCGTGTAACTGTTGCCGTGGTGCCGCGGTTCCCTTTTCCAGGGCATCATAAGGGTCTTCGCTTGCCAGCATCATGTCAACCACCTGACGCATCAACTGAGTGCGGGCTCGTGCAGCATAAAAACCACCGGGGATCTGCGAAGTTTCAAGCAAATACCGTCTATAATCCTTGTATGCCTTGTTGTCAGGCCGTGCAGCGGCAGCAAAGAAATCGCTCAGCGGTTGGTCCGAAACAAATTCGGGTTTTGCATAGACCGCGTCACCGAACACCTTAAGCGGTATGCCACGCCACAGAACCTGTTGACCTGCGGTGGAATTGACCGTTACCGCCGTGCGAGCGTCATTCAACAACTGCGCGAGTTTGCCGCCGCGCACATAATGAACGCGGTCAGCCACACCAAGCTCGCGTGCGAGCTTCTTGATGACGTGCCGCACGGGGACGCGGCCATCCTCAAGCGGGTGCGCCTTCACGACGAGGTGGTGGTGGCGCGGTGCCCCCCTTGCGAACCCTTCGAGAACGACAGTCAGAAAGTCGGCCATGGTCTCGAACGGGGAATGTTCTTGGAACGAGCTGTCATGTTCAAGCTGGAGCAGTGCGAGGTGGTAGGGAAAACCACCCAGACGAATGCGTAAGGTCGCGACCAAACGGTCCAGTGACAGGACCGGCATGAGCAGCAAACGCTTGACGTAAAGCTGGAATTCCTTGGTTACGGGAATGCTGCGATGTGGGCGAAAATTACGGTAATCTCCGTTCCGAAAAAGTATGAACCAGTGATACAGGGCCCCATAGAAGACATGGTGGCGCATATCACCCCAATGGCCGGGGGGGAGCGGAGCTTCCATATCGGAATTGGCCAACGCGATTTGCATCTGCTTGATCGTCATGTCCATCAAACGGGAATTGCCGTTGGACCCTTCACGTTCGTAGGTCACCCAATAGGGGCGCATATAGCCTTCTTCAAAAACGTGTACAGTCAGGCCTCTGGCCTTGGCTTCGGCCACGGCCTGAGCATGGATCGGACGCGTGTCACCATAAAGTACGATATCTGTGACACCTTTGTCGGCGAGCAGCGCGACAAAGGTGTCTTTCCATTCGTCGGCAGCACCCCGGAACGGGATATAGCTGCGTAGATGGAACCAGAAGGCCCGATCGCCTGCGTTGAACCCCACGCGCCAGACATCTGCCCCCGCCAGCCGCAACATTTTGCCAAGCCGGTTAAAAAAGGGGCCATGGGGCCCCTGAAGGAACAAAAATACCCGGTCGTTGGGGGTGGCGGCGGTCATTGCAATCTTTCGTCCTGATGATGTGTGCCGTTAGATAGCAACGGGATGCGGGCGGGAATGAGGCGACGGCGCGGTCTTGTCATGACGATTGCTGAGGGCTACTTCGGTAGGGGATATATAAAAGAGGCGCTCGCATGTTTACAGGCATTATTACGGACATTGGCAAGATCACTTTACTTGAGCAGCAAGGCGATCTGCGGGCGCGTATCGAGACCGAATACAACACCGACGGGATCGACATGGGGGCGTCAATCGCCAACGATGGGGTTTGTCTGACCGTCGTGGGGCTTGGGGCGGATTGGTACGAGGTTCAGATCAGCGCAGAAACGGTGAACAAGACCAATCTTGGAGACTGGAAGCTGGGCCGACGTCTAAACCTTGAGAGAGCGTTGAAGGTTGGCGACGAACTAGGCGGGCACATC
>TARA_R110002012_G_scaffold160472_1_pt1 | contig 27071 bp, 12 predicted proteins | sample TARA_R110002012 | Tara Oceans TARA_R110002012 (sample SAMEA4396515) | marine metagenome | biome: Westerlies Biome; feature: [DCM] deep chlorophyll maximum layer (ENVO:01000326); material: water (ENVO:00002006), including particulate matter (ENVO:01000060) such as... | depth 40 m | reverse complement strand
TAAGAGCCGTTGTCAAGTCCCACACAGTTAGAAGCACCAGTGTTGACAAATGTGCTGATGGATATGGTTGGTTGGTTGAGCGTTATCTCGATCGTCTCCGTATCGAAACACCCATCACCAAGAGAGGCATTGTCTGTTACCAACACAGTGTAAAATCCGGCCGCTACGCCAGTCAAGGTAGCTGTTGCCGCTGAAGTGTTAAGCACCGGATCGATTGGAGTTGAGGTGTCAGTTCCTGTATGCCACTTATAAGTGTAGGCAGTGCTACCGCCAGCATTGGTGACAGTTACAGTAGCTGCTCCATCACCACCTGTTCCACCCGGGCAAACTGAAGAAGGCTGATCTTCTGTGATCGACAGCGTAGGCGATACCGCATTGTCGGCAATGTCAAACTGCAACGCTTCAGAATCACAGCTGGAAGATTTGTGGGTGATGACTACATAGTAAGTGCCGGGCATCAAACCACCGAAAGTCGTAGAACCATCGGTGTCTGAGTCAGTGATATCGGCGTTGGATGCATCCTGCAATGTGAGATTATAGCTCGCCAGGATAGTGGCTTCTGAATTGGCTACTACAGGCGCCCCGGAAGTTGTTATGGAGGCACTGGTAATCGTGATACTGCCATTGCCGGAGCAGTCCTCCGAGTCGGCCTTGGTTCCGGCTCCGTCTATGTCAGCCAAAACCTGGGAGACAGAGGAAGTAAGCACCTGCACACAACCTGTCGATTGGTTGGTAACTCTTACGGTATAGGTACCAGCAGCTAAATTATCTACCTGGCGGTTCGTTGTAATTACAGCACCGCTGACTGTTCCTCCGGCATACCATTGGAAAGTATAGCCAACTCCAAGCTGAGGAGTACCGCTTACAGTTACGTCAGCACTTAGTGAACCATTGTTAGGGACATCGCAATTTGTTTGATCAGAAAGCTTAGTTACTACAATATTGGGTGGTACCTGATTGTTGACGATGCTGATCACCAGTGGGTCAGAAACGCAACCAGTAGCCGTATTGGTGGCAACAACAGTATAGGATAAACCTCCGTTTAAACCTGTGATAGTGCGTGAGGCTGCACCTGACACTGCACCACTGTTGTCTCCGTTATTTAGTTGAGTTCCTCCGGTGCCAGTGCCGATGTACCAAACAAACGTGTAGCCGGAATAGTCGGCCACTGCACTGCCATTGAACGACAGGTCAACGGTCGCTCCCCCGTTAAACTGGTTAGTATTGCAAAAAGTGTTGGGGTTTTTAGTGTTGAGTGTGGCGATAGGCTTAACGGGCGTGCTATTCACCACATAAGTGAGGGTATTAATACAGCCTGTAGACTGATTGGTGACCTTAACAGTGTAAGATCCCGCAACCTTGTCAATTAGTGTCGGAGTGCTGCTCAAGATAGTTCCCGTGGCAGTCGATCCTGCATACCAGGCAAAATCGTAGCCAACGGTGATACCCGCAGTGCCGTTCTCTGTAACCGATGCCGAAAGATCTGCTGTTCCCGAACCATTACAACTTATTGCCGGCGAGTCTTCAGAAATAGCAATGTCTGGAAGAGTAGTTTGGTTGGCCACCGTCATGGTTAGCTGTGACGTACAGCCATTACCACCCTGGGCAGGGTCGCTTGTGGCAACTACAGTATATTGACCACCCGCAAGACCAGTTACTTCGTTGTTGTTAATGCCGGGGTTTGAGCCGTTACCGGGATCTGAATTAGTAAGGGCTGTAGCCGTGGTCGCTCCGTAGTACCACTTAAAAGTATACCCGGTCGTTGTTCCTGACACACCATCGTCCATTACCACTCTCAGTCTGCCATCAGCTGCCGTGCAGCCAGAGTTGGGTTCATTAACCACATTAGAAATCAAGAACTCGGGATAGTTGATGGTGCCGTTGGGAACCGTAAAAGTGATGTTGTTGGTGTTAACACACATTGAGGTGGTGTTGGTTATCACCACCGTATATGTGCCACCTAAAAGTCCGTTGACATTGGCTGTGCAAGTAGCACCCAATGCCAACCCTTTACATACCTCAGTTTGTGTGATATATGGAGTGCCACTAACTGTGCTTCCCTTGTAGATTTCAATTTTGTATCCATTTTCCGGTGTGATGCCGGTTTGGGTTGTTACGTCAAACTTCACTGATCCATTGCCAACAGTACAGCCAGTGTTGCTGCCTGTGACCGCAACCGCTCCGGAAAGATTTGGCTCATCTCTGGTTTGTTGAATCTGAAGGCCATTAAAAATTACGGAACAACCTGTGGTAAGATCAGTTGCTTTAATTGTATAGTTGCCAGCTTCAAGAGCAGGGAAGTTTCCGGTGCTATTGGTCGCTTGTATCTGGCCCGTTGCATTGTTTCCGGTATAGAGGTCAAATTTGTATCCCCCTGCCGAAGCAACTCCTCCAGTCGTTACTGTTCCCGATGCATCAATGGCTCCATTTTTTGGATCTGCTCCTGAGTTGGGGCAGGCCCTTCTTGGAGTCACAAATGCATTGCCATTATATGCAGGGTTCACCGTTCCGCTGGCTACGGTAAGCAATTTCGTATTGCTGCAACCAGAAGCTGTATGTGTCACCTTTACTGTGTACTGACCGCTGTTCAGCTGGAGTAGTTTGTTGCCACTTACAATTGAACCTGTTCCCGTAGTAGCGGTAATCTTGTTGGCATTAGAGGTGCTGTTACCATTATAAAATGTAAATGTATAGCCTGCTGTGGCTCCTGAGGTGCCAAACACTTCTAATTGTCCATTATATGGTACAACACATTTTTTGTTTGAAGTAGAATTAGCAGTAATGGCTGGAGCGGAAGTATTGTTCAGGACGGTTATAGTAACCGGTTCAGAAACACATCCGCTGGAGTTGATCGCCTGAACGGTATAGTCGCCGAAAGTTAGCCCTGTAACAGTGGCACCAGTATAGTCAGCAACAAGTTTGATGCTTGTACCCTCATACCACTTAAATGTAAAGCCCGCAGTGGCACCGCCAGATGACGCTGACACAGCTCCACTAAATAAATTTGCACAACTGGTAACATGAGACGTCACCTGGGCCTGTACTGTTGGCGAAGCTAGTGTAGAAGTAACGGTTTCTTCCTCTACAGCCTGGCAACCACTCGTATTGTTGATGACTCGTACAGAATAGTTTTGCGCCTTGAGGTTAGTTGCCACCGGCCCTGTAGCAAAGCTTGATGTAAAGTCAACGCCCACGTACCATAGAAAGGTGTAACCAGTGGTGGTGGCAACACCATTTACGTCGACGTAGGCTTCAAGGGAACCATTGGGACTGCCACAATTCGTAACTGGTTGGAGCTGGTTTACTACTACAACCGGGGCTTCTGTTACCCTGTCAATCGTCACAGTAAGTGGTAGCGCATCGCAGCCATAGTCCGAAGTGGCCTGAACTGTGTAGGTTCCTTCAGCCATTGTATTGTAGGTAGCACCTGTATATACCAGATCAGCAGGGTTGGTATTCCCAGGAGTGCCGTTATACCATCTGAATGTGTATCCGGCAGTGATGTTAGATACACTCGGGGGGGCATCGCCAGTTACATGTATGTCATCAATATTGTAGTATTCACCATTATTATCGTTCTTAAATTCTACTATCACCTGCAAAGTGCTGCCAAGCTCCCCATTGGGAATTAGCTTGGCGGCCGAAGTGCTGCCGCCAGAAATATCGTCATTTTGACTAAAGAACTGCACCTTGGCATTACTACCGATTTTGTAGTAGGCCTTGATATAGTCTGAACTCTCCAGTTGCCCGATTTCCTGTATGCTAAGCTGGACTGTAACGTTTGAATACCCGGTTGTGGTAATTGCTCCCGATGTCCAGGTAAGTACATTGCCACCCGAGTCATTTACCTCAAATTTCTTATTGCCACTGTAGTTCACCACCTTGGCATAGTCGGCCGAGGTCGCACTTTTACTCCACGATGTCGTGCCATTGTCCACAGTAGCATCTGTTGCCAGCTCATTGAAGGTCTCTTTCCAAATAGAAACGCCATTATTGGCGACGACTCCGGAACCTACATAAGCAGCCGCTGATCCGTTGTCAGGAAGGGCGTCGTTGCAAAGTTCATTGTCTGTTAGCTTGTCCAGGTTGAAGTTATAATCGACGCAGGTCACATCTATGTAGGCCCACTCCTGGGAACAAAGGCTGTAGCAACGGCCAACGGGCACGTCACATATTTGATATTGAACGGAGTCTCTTCCAGCAAAACCAACATTCGGCGTATACATAATGTCCAACGTTGTGCCGTCAATGTAAGATGATCCGTTGGCAGCCGATGTGACGATTGTAAATGTCCAGAGGGAATCAAGGTCAGGATTCAGAACAATGTCATTATCTCTTACAGTTAATAATTTGCTGGTGTTTTGGGGAGTGGTATAAAAGTCTTCTGCTGTTAACGGAGGCTGTTGCCCACCACTTAAACATACGGTCTGCTCGTTTCTAGCTCCGCCAGTAGAACCCGTAAAACCATAATTCACGTTTGTAACACCACCGAAAACAGTAGTGATCATGTCTGCGGTATGTGAGATTCGCAGCTGCTCTTCCACATACATTTGTATTGTCTGAGTTCCGTCAGCGTTTGGTTGCCAAAGGATCACATAATCATAGCAGCTATTGTCTTCTATGTTTGCAAAGTCGGGATGTATTTGCGGAGTTTTAGTACTCTCTAGTTCATTGGTACGGGGGTCGCATATATTTCCATTGTATGATATTGCAGTATGGTCATACGAAGGATCGTCACCTGCGTCTCCGGGACATTCTGTATTCCGCCATGTATCGAATTCAACAGCCACAGATGGGAGAATTTTGTTAGCGAACTGATAGTCTCCAAAGCCTAATCCACCGCCCGCACGACCGGTTGCTTCAAAACCTCTGGGGTCTGTTTGCAACACGAAGCCAAATCCGTCAGCGCCACTGCCATCTTTGTCGCCAGCAAAAATGATGAAATCAAGCCTGAAGGGCTTAGTCAAATCTAGTTTGGTATTCCACCAAAGTCTGCCAAAACGATTGTTGGCATCTTCGGTAATCAAGTAACACCGCTGCGACAAGGAGTAGGCATCTCCCCGGGTGGTAAACCCGTCGTTGAAGTCGGGGATAAAGAATGATGAAGTGTTCGGCAGTGGGGCATTCAGCGTCTTCGGGAGCTGGGCCTTTACCTGAGATGTAAATGAAAGCAGTAGTAGGATAGCTACAGAAAAATGGGCTAGGCTGTGTCGTCTCATGGTATTTTTCGAAATCGTGGCGTTTCTCAAAACTGAAAATACTTATTCGGCTAAACTCAAAGGCTATAAAACTATAGTTTTTTAATTTGAGCGCTTTCCGTTCTTAGATTGTTAATACAATTTAAAGAAAAAGTGTAACCCATCTAAGAGTAAAAGAATTGAAAAATAATTTTTTGAAGAAAAAATGTAATGATTCTTATATGCATCAGGCATATATACTTGCAGATGATTGAAAGGATAATTTAACCGTCGAATATACACATAAAAGTTAAATATCACTGAGCTGGCTGTGTTGTCATCTAAAAAGCAATATGCTCCCGTTTTGGCTCCTGGTGGCGTCGTCGCAGATGAAAACGTAATAGTAAACACCCTGCTCCACATCATTTCCATTGACCCTACCTGCCCAGTCATTGTTGTATGGTTTCTTTTCCAAAATGGCTCGTCCCCGGCGGTCGTAGATCACCACCTTACAATCCTGGTTGAACTCGACATTTTCGACGCTCCACACATCATCGATACCATCTCCGTTGGGTGAGAAGGACTTCATTGGCTGGGGAGATTCGTCCGGAATGACGATCAATGGGATACTGGCGGAGACCTCGCAAAGATTGGCATCAAGGGCAGTTACCACGTAGAGGTATTCTCTTTGGTTGGATGCATTCAAAACATCGCCAAACTCATAAGTGCCTGTAACAATCGGGTTGGCGATGGTTGGGTCATCAATGCCGGTTATCGGCGTCCAGTCAAGTATTTCAGAGGCTCCGGAAACATTGAACTGAGTAGTGTCAAATTCATCTATAATGGACCTGTTCGACACGGCCGTTATAGAGTTTGAGGTATCGAAGTTTACGATGTCGACTGTGCTGGTGATAATACACTGAGCATCGTCAACAATTGTCAGAGTGTAGGTTCCGGGATCTATTACGCTAATAGCATTCCCTGTTTCTGAGGTACTCCATGCGTAGGACACAAAGTTGTCGGCTACTTCAAGACTCACTTCATTTTCAGGGCATTTCTCAACTCCGTCTGGTGTTTCGATCGACACAACAGGCACCGCCCTTACTTCGATTGATTTCGTGGCTGTGGTGACGCATCCGGCAATTTCATCGTAGCCGGTTGTCAGTTTTACTGAGGTAGTCCCGGCTGTTGCGAAGGTATTTGATGCGTTAGGGGTAGTGCTGTCTGTAGTTCCGTCACTAGTGAAGTCCCAGGCATAGTTGAGCGTAAGGCCGGCTTCTCCGGTAGATTCGGCGGTAAATTCGGTTCCTACATTCACACAAATGGCATCTACTGAAGTGAACTGAGTCGCCGGTACTGCTTTTTTTGTAAGTGTAGCCGCCGGGCTTGTCACTGCGCAACTTGTTACCGGGTCTGAAATTTTAATGGCATAAGCGCCACTAGCGCTAGCCGATAAAGATGTTGTCGTTTCGCCAGCTATATCCTGTCCATCGGCCACCCATTGGTAATTATATCCCGCAAAGGAAGCGGCTGAAAGAGCTACCGAAGCGTCTTCGCAAAAAAGACCTGTGCCCTCGAACCTGACGGCTACCGGAGGAAGACTTTTTATCTCAGCTCTCAGCTGGGTAGGAGGGCTCAGGCAGTCCGATGCCGTTACATAACGAAGGGTGTATATTCCAGCCTTGGCGGGCTGAAAGTTGGCAACACTTAGAACCGCTTCGGTAGATGCAAAACCGTCGGGCCCAGTCCATTGGTAGGATTTTGCTCCAGCAATTGTACCATCAATTTGTAGTGTTTCCCCGGCGCAGATTGGCGCAGGGTCAACCACCCCGGGTGGAGTGGGTGGTGTTCCGGTAACGAGCAGTTGCGAAGAGTTGGCCGAATTAGCATCGCACGCTCCGTCGTTCGACTTGATATTGACCCTAATGAAGAGATTGCCCTCAGGCAGGCTCGACAGATTGAGAGATGAAGAAGTCTCTGCCTGGGCCGTAAATGGTCCGGAGGCACTGGAAGCGGTTTCCCACGTGTAGGTATGCCCGATGCTTTTTGTTGCCTCTACAGTGAAATCTGTGCCAGTACAAACAGTGGCACTGCTTGGCGTTATTGTTGGCGAAATACAATTTCTGTTGGCAATAACAATCAGCTCGTTGTTCGTTATGCCTGCTGCCAGCAAGTCGGGCTTTCCGTCGGCATTTACATCAGCAATCTTCACATTTCGGGTTGCGGTTCCGGCTGCGATGTTGAATCTATCGAAAGTGAGGCCGGTCGTCGACGTGTTGACAAGGGCGGTCACGTTGTTGCTGGTGGTGCTGGCCACCAGCAGGTCAAGCTTGCCGTCACCATTCAGGTCGCCAAGGTCAAGTCCCCAGGCACCCGACGATACACTAAATGAATTTGCCGCACCGAAGGCGATAGTACCGCCAACTTCGCTGGTTTGGTTAAGGATAACAGATACAGCATTGCTGACAATTTGTGTTGTGGCAATGTCGTTCAACCCGTCCCCATTTAAGTCGCCAACAACCAGGTTGGCAAGGTTGCCTGAAACCGGCAGGGTGACCGACGGGCCAAAGGCGATGGTACCGGCGTTGCTAATATTGGGCAACACAAAGATGTTAGCCTGCTGAAGTGCGCAAGCTACAATCTCAGGGAACCCGTCATTGTTTAAGTCCTTCACGTCCAGTCCGAAGGATCGACTGCCGCCGATGCTGAATTGTGCGGGTTGAGCAGCAAAGCTGAGCGTTCCGACAGTAGACGTGTTTTTGAATGCATCTATTTGATTATCAACCTGATTGGAGGCAATTACCTCTGGTTTTCCGTCCCCGTCAAGGTCAATAATGGAGATACGACCTACATTCTTTCGGTTGCCTGAGCCGTCAGGAGGAAGCGTGAGCGAAATAGGCGCTGCAAAGCTTATGGCACCTACCGTACTTGTGTTGCGGAAAGCGAAAACTATATCACCCGGTGTTACACCGGCAATCGCTCTGGTCGCCAGCAAATCTGGCTTTCCGTCTCCATCCAAATCGCCACAGGCCACACTCAATGTTGGTTCATTGATGAGCAAGGAGGGCAAGTTTGCGGTGGTAAATGTAAGTGTTGAAATATCACTTGTGTTTCTGTAAACAGGCACTCTTGAAGCCTGGTCGTTGTTGTGTGAGCTTGCTGCATCAATTACCCCGTCACCGTCAAAATCACAGGCGCAGAGGTCGTACATGCCGTTTTGACCGGAAGCGAACTTCGCTGAGGCGTCGACTGCTCCTGCGAGAAATGAAGTGCCGCCAAAGCTCAAGGTGAAGAACTCCGATGAATAGCCGATAAGCCCATTAGTAAGGTTGGTTACCGATACATTGCCAAAGGTTGCATTGCCGGGAATCGTTACCTCAAGCAGGTTGGCTGAAGCATAGGTGACAGTGCCGACACCGGCACCGAATCGCACCTTGATGTTAGCTGCGGAAGTCGGGAAATTGATGCCCGAAATAGTGAGTTTATCGCCTGCCGCCGCCGTTGTTTTATCCAGATTTGTTATAAAAGGCCGTTGGGCCATCACGTTGAAAGCAAAGAACAGCAAACTGACTATCATTAACACAATCCGCCTCATATCCATTTTCCGATTTCTTACACTAAGATAAAGTCCCCCTGAGCTCCAAGACTGCTTTGATGTCCACCTGATGGGGTTAGACGACAATTTAAAATGGCTATTAATCATCTTCATTATCATTTAACGGTAAATACCCATGTCTTGCTTAGTGTGGGACTCTTTCTTAACCTGTCTCTTTCCTTTTCAGCCTGTGGCAAACTTTGTGAACTGTATATCTGCACGTAGTACAAGTTCTTGGGTGAATGATATCCTACCTGAGTAAAATAACCCTCATCAAGCAAGGTGTCACTATAGTTTTGGGCGTTGTCGAAACTGGCAAATGCGCCAACTATTACGTAATTGCCAGGGGCCATTTCCAAGAGGTTTCTGCCACTTCGTGGTGTTGGGGTAGTAGGAGTAGGCGCAGGCACGGTTTCAGTGTTTTCCACAATTCGAGGCGCAGCATTCACTCTGGTTACAGGCTCATATTGAACAAGTAATTCCTGGCTCCCGTCGGCATGAATCTTTTTCACAGTGAAGCCCATTTCTTTTTGCCCTGAACTTCCAACCCTAACCAATGGTTTCTCTCCGTCTTCAGCAATTTGCCACTGCTCACCGTTGGCTTTGTCTGGTGCTGGCACCCAAATCGTCGATTCCTCCACGTCACCATTGGGTAGCGAGTTCCTGAATAAAAAGCCAACCTGGTCTTCTCCTTTGATTGTTCTTGTGGGGCGGGCACCGGTGTCACTCACGAGTTTAAAGTTATTGTTTGGATCAGTCTCCTCTTTTCTCCCTTGCACACCAATTTTCACGCCTTGCTTCCTAAGATCCTCTTTAAGGAGTGCCTCGCTCGAATAAGCAGGAGACCATACAGTAGACACCTTTGATGGGAGGCCAGGGCCAGAAACTCTCCACTGCAAGCCCACTTCTTTCTGTCCATTTGGAGCGGTTCGTTCTTCCACGTTGTCAATTGAGTTGACAAGCGACCACCTTTCTTCAGAGTTGAAATCAGCTACAGGAATAAAGCTTACGGTGTATTCGGTATTTCCTTGTGCATTTTTTCGGGAAAGCGTCACACCCTCTTGTTTTGTTCCGTTCAGCTCTCTCTCTATAGGAGCCCCCTCATTTTCGGAGACATAAGCCCAGTTTGTTGCTTTTGGTGCGGCGGCAACGTTGGAAGCGGGCTTAGGTGCTTCCTTTTTCACCACCGGCTCATATTCTACCATCAAGTCCTCAGTGCCATCGGGGTGGATTTGCTTAAGAATTACGCCAAGTTCTTTCTCTCCATTAGGGCCAATTCTTATCGCAGGCTTCTCGTTGGGATCCGCCAACTCCCACCTTTCGCCAGTATTTGGATCTGGCGCAGGCACCCAAACAATAGTTTCCTCAACGGTTCCGTCTGCCAAAGTATTATTAAACACAAAGCCCACCTGCCTTTCACCATTAACCGTTCTTTCTGGCATAGTGGAGCGGCTGCTTGACAGCGCAAAATTATGAGCAGCATCTGGATTCTGGCTGGCAGTCATGTCTACTCCAGAGGCTGCCATCCCAGTCTTCATTTCGGCCTCTGATGTGTAGACGGGCGACCAAATAATTTTGTCTTCTATGGAACCATCCTCGTGCTTCACACGCCAAAGTACACCAACTTCCTTTTGTCCATTGGCATTTACCCGCTCCTGTGCGGCTCCTGCATTGTTTACCAGTGACCATACTTCCTCTGACCCAAACTTCGCTTCAGGAATAAAGCTAACGATGAACTCCTTGTTTCCCTGGGCGTTTGTCCTTGTCAGCGTAACACCTTCTTCGGCTTGTCCGGCAGCATTCGTTCTTGAAATGGGCGCTCCGTTGTTTTCAGAAACGTATTGCCATGCAGAGGCTCCTGCTGGCTTCGTCTCCTCTACAGGTTTTTCAGGTGTGTCGTCAGCCAGAAGCGCACTCTTCTTCTCTTCCGGCTTTGTGTTGTTCAACGCCTGTAGCCTTTCTTCTTCACGCTTTTTCCTTGCCTCTTCGAGTGCCAATTGTCTGGCCGCCTCTTCATCTCTTTCCGCTTTTGACTTCGAATGGCTCTTTATGAAGGAAGAAACATGTTCAGCGTGCTCTTTTCTGGTTCCCAAATGAAGTCCCAGGTGTATTTCATGAGATCCGGTGGAGAAAGTTGCCAGGTCAGAAGAAGGCAAATCATAGGCATAGCCAACCGCCAGACGTTCCGCTATTTTTATACCTGCCAACCCCACAAAACCGGCATCTTGCCGATAGGAAGCACCCACCCACACAAGGTGCTTGATATGAAAGATGTTGGTGACTTCATATTGGCTATTGCCGACTCCTGAGTATTTATATAGTATGTGTGGCTCCCAGGCAAGGGCATCGTCAAAAAGACTTTGACGATAGTTGGCCTTGAATAATATGTTGTCGACAGGAGTAACCCTGACCGGACTCAGCGTTTTTTGACTGAGAACGTCGTGACTGATGAGGCTTGGCAGAGAAAAACCGGCATTGAACTTGCCAAAGTGATAAGTGACACCAAAGTCGCTCCTCATATAAAAATTATTGTCGAGAAGATTGACCAATGCAGGGTCGGCGCTGTTGCCAATGGCGTCCAAATCCACCCCATTGTTACCGGCACCTAGTGAAAGACCGAACCTTAAATAGTGTTTCCGGTCGAGAGGTAGCAGGTAGCCTCCAGTTACTCTGAATGAATTGTCTGTTAGCGGCCCTTGCCTGTCGGTGCTAATTTCTCCGCCTATGGCCAGCCGATTTTTCAGGGGTGTATGAAAAACTACATGTGAATATTGAGGAGCACCCTCTATACCAACCCACTGCTGGCGATGCATGAAAAATACTACCGTGTGGCCTTCAATACCTGCAAAAGCAGGATTGTAGAGGTAGGGATTCATGAAGAACTGGCTGTAAACAGGTACTTGCTGGGCTTCTGATAGAAAAGGTAAAAAACTCAGAAAAAGCCAAAGTATACGTTTTCTCATGTCAACGCTATTGGATAATATTACTATTCTTTTAAACCAGTTCTCAGTAGCGGGTCAAAAGCAGATAGAAAACAGAAATCGAAATTTATCAAAATTAATTTACAGCTGATAATAATCTTTACAGAACCGGCCTAAAAAAGGCAATTCAGAAAGAATAGAACTCATTTTTAACGCAAGCTAGCGAGATTTATTCTTATAGTAAAATTTCAACTTCAAATTAGATTTTTTTAATTTGAGAGTAAAAATCTGTTTTTAAACCCTAAATTTCGGATAATTGAATAAATCGCCTTCAGGGTTTTCTATGACAAGAACCTCATTTGTTATTCTATTTACTTTATTTTTAAGTAGTTATCTGGTAAAAGGCCAAATATTGACCGGCCCAAAGGTTGGGCTCAACCTCTCCACCATGCACTTCGATGAGAAGCAATATACCCGTGATTACGAGACGGTGTGGAGACCGGGGTTTAGTGGCGGATGGGTTTTCAACTATTCAGCTTCCAAGTCGACTGTATGGTCCTTCCACGGAGAATTGTATTATTCCACAAAAGGGAGGACTATTCAAAAACGAGGGTTGGATTACGTGAAGAACGTAACACGCTTCCATAATATTGATATGCCAGCCATGTTCAGGGGCACCTTTCAATTGGGATCGCTCAAATGGTACTTGAATGCTGGCCCCGCCCTGAGCTACTGGGTGTATGGAAATGGTCAGATATCGTCATCCGAACTTGATGAAGGGAAGGTGGGTACAGTGAATTATCACTATGATTTCACGAAATATGACACACCACGGCCGGAGGAACGAGACTATCCGATCGCAAACGGTATCATAGAAGTGCCAAATGCCAACAGGCTGCAGGTAGGGCTTAGTTTTGGCGGTGGTTTTGAGTTTCCGGTGTTGGAGGATCAAATTGTGCAGCTTGATTTCAGGTACAATATGGGCCACACCAATATTGGGGAAAAAGAAGATAACTTCTTTGGTCTGAATAAGTACAAAGAGAATTTTGAAGGGTCAAACCGGAACATTGAGATATCACTGGCGTTTTTGTTGGACTACAATACACAGCTTAGGAAAAAAGGCCGCAGCACAAGTAAAGTAAAATAGTATGAGAATAAGTGAATTTGAGTTTGACGAAAAGAGCATTGAGAAAGTGAAAGGGGAGATGAAAGCTCTGAGTTCCACTTATGTTATTAATGAAACAGAAGACAACTCTGATGACTATCTGGAGTTTTTCTTCGTCGGCAAGCATAATGGTGAAGAGGTACTTTTTGACACTGCCTTGTACACACTGCAACTACATCACGAAAGTGAGTTATATGATGAAGCTGAAAAGCAAGCCATGAAGAGATTCCCCGAGTACAGGGACTTGGTCAATAGGGGAGTAGAAATCCGTGAAGGCATGCTGCCAGCCAAACTTGAAGAAGAAGTTGGCATTTTTATTACTGAGACGATGCTTGATCTTGAAGAAGAGGAGTCGGTAAAGGTGAAAGAGCACATGGAGTTGGACGAAGAGCTTGAAGCCCGTGTAGGAATCGACGTCTGTCTCAACGTCGACAAAGTTACTCCTGCAGTGGTCGAAAAGTTCATCAGCGATTTTAACTCAGGTCAGCTCAGGCTTGATCCCACACTTTACAGTTTTGAGTCGGACGAAAACGACGACTAAATAGAAGGCGGCGGTATGCTTCGAGTGGCCTGGTCAAAAGCGTACAACCACCGGCTACCTGACAAGCACAGGTTCCCGATGATGAAGTATGAGCTGCTTCCGGAACAACTCATTTACGAGGGGACTATCAAAGAAGATCAATTGTTTGCTCCCGGGCACCTCTCAACCGAACAAATCCTTCGGACGCACGACGCCGACTACTGGCGGAGGTTGAGCAGCCTGAGCCTTTCCGCTGCAGAAATAAGAAAAACTGGTTTTCCGCACTCTGAGTCACTTATTGAGCGAGAGACAAACATTGCTGCCGGAACCGTTGAATGCTGCCGCTTTGCTTTACAGTATGGTGTGTCATTCAATGTAGCCGGAGGCACGCACCATGCCTTTACCGATAGGGGAGAGGGTTTCTGTTTGTTGAACGACATGGCCATTGCTGCCAGCGACCTGCTGGCAAATTCACTTGCATCAAAAATCCTGATAATTGACCTGGATGTTCATCAGGGCAATGGAACCGCTCAAATATTTACCAGAAACAAAGAGGTGTTTACGCTAAGCATGCATGGTGCCAGAAACTATCCAGCCAAAAAGGAGCAGTCCAGTCTCGATATTGGCCTGGCCGACGGTACTGACGATAAGCTATACCTTAAACTACTTGAGGCGAACCTTAAGAGCATTTTGGATGACTTCCGGCCGGATTTCGTATTTTATCAGGCTGGCGTTGATGTGCTGGCCACTGATAAGCTGGGTAGGCTGGCCTTGAGCCAGTCAGGGTGCAAAGAAAGGGATCGGTTGGTCTTGCAGCTTTGCCGAGAATGTAGGCTTCCAGTGGTAGTGACCATGGGAGGCGGTTATTCTGAGAAAATCAATGACATTGTGGAGGCGCATGCCAATACCTTCAGGCTTGCTCAGGATATTTACTTTTGACAAACGCTTACAATTTTGCCAGGAAATAGCTTAATTCAATCATGAACGAGCGCAAGCTATTCAGAGAAAGCGTTTTTATCACACTTGCTTTTGTAGGAGTACTGTGGTGCGTCAAGTCATGGGAGTATGCCACGTCTGTTGATTTGTCCTTTCTTGGTATATACCCACGGACTCTGAAAGGTTCTCTGGGCATTGTGACATCTCCATTTATCCATGGCGATATTCAGCACCTGCTCTCCAATACTTTTCCTCTTGCGATCCTTGGAGTAGGGCTTTTTTTCTTCTTTAGAAAGATAGCGCTCGAGGTTTTTGTGATTGTGTACTTTTCAACCGGTTTTTGGGTATGGACAACAGCCCGGCCGGCTTTTCACATCGGCGCCAGCGGCATTATTTACGGCTTGGTTTCTTTCCTTTTCTTTTTTGGCCTCATCAAGCGTGATGCGAGGTCGCTGGCGGTGAGTATGATAGTCGTTTTTCTCTACCACGGCCTGTTTGCAGGCATTTTTCCTTTTTCGGATCAGATAAGCTGGGAATCCCATCTTTTTGGCGGCTTATCGGGGCTTTTTTGCGCCATCCATTTCAGAAACAAGAGTGTTACGGAAGAAGCATTAGCGGTAAACCAGGCAATTCAGCATGATGACATTACCGAGGAAGGCCAAGCCAATGGTGGAGCTGAGATGCCTGGTGCTGTGGCCGACCAGGTTCAAATACCTCCCAGTCTTTTGATAAGATTCACAAATTCGACTAAAAACGAAGAAGACGCCGCCGACGATATTATCTCATTGCATTAGCCATTGCCGTTCAAATAGTTTCCATATATTTGCCGCTTCTTAATCAAAACTAGAGCGTGAAAAATCTATCCACTGTACTTAGTATCGTCCTTTTAGCAGCAGTTGCTGTGTTGTTTTATCTGGTGCTTAGCAATAAAAGTGCATCTTCAGATCCTGAGGTAGCTAGTCTTGATTCTTCCATTGACAGAATCAGTGGCGACCTTTCGATTGCCTACGTGAACTCAGATACACTGCTGAGCAAATATGAATATTTCAAGGATATAAGCAGTGATTTGGAAAAAAAGAGGGCGAAATTGGAGTCTGAATACAGGAACCGGGCGGAAGGTCTTCAGAGAGAAATACAGAATTTCCAGAACACAGCTCAGAACATGACAATGAACCAGGCCAGGGCTAAGGAGGAGGAACTCACTGTGAAACAACAAAACCTCTACCAGTATCAGCAAACCTTGGGTCAGCAGTTGGTTGAAGAAGAAACCAAGCTCAACGAACAACTTTATAATGCGGTGAGTGGCTACCTGTCGGAGTTTAGCGGGAGCAACAAATACCATCTTGTGTTGACGTATACGAAGGGTAGCGGCGTTCTTTATGCGGACAAAAGACTTGACATTACCGATGAGGTAATTAAGGGTTTAAATAAGAGCTACCTTCAATCAAAGGGTGTGATCCCAACCGATAAAATAGATTCGACAGGCGTCACCAAATAGACGTTATCTTTTAAATAATACTTTTTTTTAGAGCCAATTGGCTGTTGTAATATTTTTATGTAGAATTGTAATTGTATTTGTTGGCTATTTTTTGGACGCTGCTCTGTGAGCCATCATCTTATTTGTTGTATGTTTCCTTAAGACAATTTTTTTTGGTACTTTGGCAGTATTCTGGTGTGTTCTGTGCGCCTGAAATGTCAACCTAACTATACTGATACGTGCTGCAGGCTTTCTTAAAATTTTTAGGAGGTGAGCCAGGAGAGGAGAAGCAAATGTGGCTGCTCCTTGGTAAGGGCTTTTTTATGGGCATCTTCCTGGCTACCTATACTGTGGGCGCTGAAACCTTGTTCTTGAGTAAGATGGGGGAAGGTATGCTAGAGATCGCCTTCTTCATTGGCGGCTTTTTAGGTATTGTTTCCACCATCGTTTTCGTTTCTCTTCAACGGAACATCAATTTCTCCAGTCTTGCGATTACCAACACTTTCCTGATTTTCGGGTACGTCACCTTGTTACGTGGAACTTATGAGTTTTATGACAGCCCCTGGATAACCTTTGCATTCTTCGTGATGATGGGGCCCATTACCGCCATTACATTACTTACTTTTTGGGGTGTATTCGGTCGAATGTTTAGCCTTAGGGCCTCCAAGAGGATCATGGGAGGTATTGATACCGGCCAGATGCTGGCAACAGCCCTGGCATTTTTCTCCATCCCTGTTTTAAGAAAAATAAACCTAATCAACGATACAACAGACTTGCTGTTTATCTCCATCGTAGGCGCTTTTGGAATTTTCATATTCACGCTGCTTATAGTAAAGAACTACAACCTTGACATCGCAACAAAGAAAGTTTCACGTGAGAAGCCGAACACCAGCTACACAGACCTGCTGAAGAATAAATACCTCGGGCTATTGTCACTGTTCCTGATTTTTTCTTGTGCATCGGCAGTGTTTGCCGAATACTCTTTTTATACCTCTGTTGAGGTAATGTATCCGGACGAAGCCGAGTTATCTGATTTTCTATCAGCTTATGATGGTATCATCATCCTGGTAAGCTTTATTTTCCAAAGCTTTTTCAACGATATTATCATTGGAAAGTATGGCTTAAAGGTTTCACTAATGGTGATGCCCATCGTTCTCGGTGGGTTCGTTCTTGGTGCTATTGTGTCAGGGCACTTTTTTGGATACACTGTCAAGAATGACGCTTACATATTGTTCTTTCTTTTTACTGGTATGGGGCGCTTGCTAAGCGCCTCTCTGAAAGATGCCCTGGAAAACCCGGCATTTAAGATTTACTTTTTACCATTAGATATAAAAATACGTTTTGATATTCAATCCAGGATTGAAGGCGTAGTAAATGAATTTGCAGTGCTTGTATCTGGAGCGGCACTTTTTCTTTTAGGCCTGCTTAGTTTCTTCAGCCTGATCTACTACTCCTATGTAATTATCATACTTTGTATTGTAGTGATTTACCTCGCTGCCAAATTGTATGATGAGTACAAGGGCACTTTAAAAATTACTTTAACAAGGCAAAAGGAAGCACTTGGGTCGAAGGGGACGAAGAATGAGAACAGCACAGTGAATGTGCTGCAAAGAGAGTTTGATGAACACAACGCCGACAGTATCGTGCTCTCGTTGAAATTATTTGAAAAAATGGAGCCAATTCTGTTCAGACGTGTCCTGGTGGAGACTTTGAAGAGCCCATTTGCTGAGGTTAGAAAATACGCTTACAATAAGTGCCGGCAGGTAAACAACTTTGAGAACCTGGCTGAAATAAAAAAACTTGCTTCCTATGAACAGGAAGAAGAGATAAGAAACCTTGCTATTGAGGTTATTGCGTTTTTGCAAATCTCGGAAGACTATGAATTGGATGAAATCCCGGTTCGCAAATTAGTGCGTTCGACGAATAAAGCTGATAGAGTATTTGCCGCTCAAATTTTAGCTAAACTCGACGATGAAAAGTTTGTGCCCCTGTTGATTGAGCTGTTAAGGGATATCAACACTGACGTGCGCATTGCTGCCATGGCAAGCGCCGGGCTAGCCAAATGGCCTGAGCTCTGGCCGATTCTAGTCGAGAACCTTCACGTGCCTTTATATGCCAATGCCGCCAAGGCTGCATTGACCACAGGTGGCGAGCCAGTGTTACACACAGTCGACACGGCTTTCTACAAAACAGGGCAGCAGGCAAACACAATGTTTAGGGTCATTCAGATACTCGGTCGTATAGGTGGGCCCGAAGCGGTTGAACGATTGTGGAAGAAGATCGACTTCCCTGACAAGGTAATTGTATCGGAGCTGCTGCTGTCCCTCAGCTATTTGGGCTACCATGCCAAGGATTTTCAAGCGGCAAGAATTAAGATTCAGATCGAAGCTGAAATAGGTGATATCGCCTGGAACATTAAGGTGCTGACGGAGATACCGGACGAAACGGAAACTGACCTTCTGCTAATGCAGGCAATCGAGGAGGAGAACGCCCAAAACTACGACGACATCTACATGCTGATGGCGCTCATATATGATTCGCAAGCCGTTGAACTGGTAAAAGAGAACATCAACCTGGCCACAAGCGAAAGTGTGACTTTTGCTGTTGAAATGTTGGATATTTTCCTCGAGGATGAATTAAAGCCGAAGGCCTTTCCTGTCTTTGACGAACTGAAGCCTCAGGAAAGACTGGCCCGGCTGAACGACTTTTACCCACCGGAAGAATTTCTCGGATATGAGGATTTGCTGCTTTCTATTATTAACAGAGACTACAACCATATCAATAGATGGACCAAGGCTGTGGCGCTGTACAGACTGTCGATGATGGACGATGCTAAGGTGTCAGCCGATTTAATTGCCAATCTCTTTAACCCCGATAAACTGATTCTTCAGACGTCCGCCTGGATTATTTACAAGAAGGACAAGCTGGAATATCAAAAGCATACCAGAAGGATAAAGCCCGGAGTTAAAAAGGACCTTGACAGGGCAATAGTGCCGCCAACATTTGTAGAGACAGAGGAAGATCTTCATTTGAAAATGCTGCTGATCGAAAAAGCGGTGTTTGTGAAGGGGCTTGATCTTTTTAAGACTATTCCTGGCTCTGTTTTGACGGATATTGTAGACATGGCAGAGGAAGTGAGAATGAAGGAAGGGATCACATTCGTGACCAAAGGTGACAACGGCAATGCACCGATCTACATGATCGTGTCAGGAGAAGTTATGGAACACGATGACCTGGGGCATAGCGACAAACTTGGCAGCAGAGAAGTAATTGGTTTCAATAAGCTGGTGGAAACGGATGTGTTCGAATACAGCTATACCACATTAAAGGAAACAGTGTTTTTGACGATTTCAATGGAGGCGCTATTTGATTTGATGAGTAAAAATATTGAAATGGTGGAAGCTACGCTGCTGTCTGTTAAAAGCGCTGATACTTTGGAGGCTCCAGAGGAAGAAATCGCCGAAGACAGACTTCTTTTTTTTACTCAGTAATTGAATGAGATTTAGTTGCGTGAAGGAACAAATATGAATAGGAAAGTTTTTTGACCTGAAAATAATGGCAGTTGGAAAAGAGATATTAATTAGTTTCTCCTCTGAAGATAATCGTCCGAGGATCGCAGGCGACAGGGGCTGGGTAACAAGCTTTTGCAAATTCCTTACTACCCTGCTTACCCAAATCATGAAAGAAGAGCCTCACGTCAGGATGATTGATGAGACGCAGCAAAATCATGCTGAGATAGAAAAAGCGGCCGTTTTCATCACCATACTTTCTAATAGTTTTAAGGCCGACACCCACCTGATCGAAGGTGTGTCACACTTCGGACGCAAGGCTGCTGAAGCTGGGAACCTGATTATTGGTGGTAAGGCCCGGATGTTCAAAGTATTGAAGCACCAGGTCGAAATTGACAGTGTACTTCCAGAATTTGAGAACATCCTTACTTACGATCTCTTCCAAATTGACCCCATGACAGGTGAGGCGCAGGAGTACACCAGGTATTTTGGATCGGAAGCTGAGAGAAGCTACTGGCTGAAGCTGGTGGACATGTCTTACGACATTTATCAGATTCTGGAAAAGCTGGGCTCCACGAAAAAAGCGGTAAAAGATATCACGCCAAAAGAGCGTACTGTCTATCTCGCAAGCACCGGCGTGGATATCCTTATTCAAAGGGACATTGTAAAAAGGGAGCTGCTCCGCCACGGCTACAGAGTGCTGCCCGAGCAGTCACTTCCAAAGGAGGCCAAACTGCTGGAGGCCATGGTGAAGTCGGATTTGGAGAAGTGCCGACTGTCTATCCACCTCATTGGTGAAGACTACGGCTATAGACCTAAGGGATCTGATCTGTCCATTGTGGATATACAAAATAAGATAGCGTCAGAATATGTGCTGAAGGTTGTAGAGCACAACAAGAAAAGTGCCGATAAAGAGCCTTTTTCACGACTTATTTGGCTCTCTCCAGACATGGTGAATGTCTCCGAGCGCCAGAAGATTTTTATTGAGGATTTGAAAACGGACGCTGCCGCAGTGGAAGAGGCCGAAGTATTGCAAATTACCCTACAGGAATTGAAGACTATTGTGCGGGAGGAGTTGCTGACGGGCGGACGTTTCAAAACGAGAAATCATTACGCCAACGAGGCTGAAGAGACGAAGGGAGGAAAGATGGTTTACCTGATCTGTGATAAGTCTGATGCCAGCGAGGCCGAGCCCATTGCCAAGGCTTTGACAGCGAAAGGTTGTGAGGTGATGACGTCTCTTTTTGATGGAGATTTGATCGACTTGCGCTACCTGCATCAGGAAAACCTGAGACGCTGCGATGCATCGCTGATATATTTCGGTAAAGCTAATCATCAATGGATAAAGGCTAAACTTCAGGATCTTTTGAAGGCACCTGGATTTGGCAGAATTAAGCCTTTGAAGGCAAAGGCAATTTATGTAGCAGGGGAGGCCAAGGTAAAAGCTGAGGAATTTAAAGAGGAAGGTACCCTGATTTTAACTGGTAACGGCGAATTCAAAGCCGATTCTTTAAAACCATTCCTGGAGAAAATTGAAAAGTAAATTATGAGCGCTAGCAACCTTGACCCAAACGAGTCCGACGGAAGACCTGATCAGGTTTCGTCCGGAACTATCTCAAGAGGTAGCACCACTACCTTGTTTAATCCATTCCCAGGCCTTCGGCCGTTTGGAGTTGAAGAATCTCACTTGTTTTTTGGCCGGGAAGGCCAAAGTGACGAAGTGCTGGTAAAACTGGCGGAAAACCGTTTTTCGGCTGTTCTTGGCTCATCCGGAAGTGGTAAATCGTCTTTGATGTACTGCGGATTGATACCAACTCTCTACGGTGGCTTCATGACACAAGCAGGTTCCAACTGGAAGATTGTGGTACTGAGACCAGGCGGCGGCCCCATCGACAACCTGGCAGAATCGCTGGTAGAAAGGGACGATGAGTATGCCGGACTCGACGAAGAAGAGCGCTTAATCCGTAAGACCATTACTGCTACTGTGCTGAGGAGTAGCTCCCTTGGGTTGGTAGAAGCAGTAAAACAGCTTAAGAAATCTGAAAGCGAAAACATACTGATTCTTGTTGACCAGTTTGAAGAGCTCTTCCGCTACAAAAAGACGGAGAGCATGACTTCGTCTCAGGACGAGTCTTCCGCTTTTGTCAACCTTTTGATGGAGGCTGTCCATCAGTTCGATGAGCCTATTTATGTCACCATCACCATGCGGTCTGACTTCATAGGTGAGTGCGCAGTTTTTCCAGAGCTCACCCAAATGATCAACGACAGCCATTACCTGATTCCTCAAATGACGAGGGATCAGAAAAGACTGGCGATAGAAGGCCCCGTGGCGGTAGGTGGGGGTACAATAGCGCCCCGTTTGGTGCAGCAATTGTTGAACGACGTCGGAGACAACCCCGACCAGCTGCCCATTCTACAGCATGCCTTGATGCGTACCTGGTCCAACTGGGCTGACAATCACAAAGAAGAGGAGTCGATGGACATCCGGCATTACAATGCCATCGGCACGTTGAAGGAAGCTTTGTCGCAGCATGCCAACGAGGCCTACGATATGCTTTCCAAACGGGAGAAGCAGATTTGCGAAACCATGTTCAAGGCGCTTACTGAGCGTGGTTCTGAGAACCAGGGAATTCGAAGACCGACGAAATTAAGCGTGATTGCTTCGATATCCGGGGTAACCGAAGATGAGGTTTTCCGGGTGGTAGACAAGTTTCGTGAGCCGGGCAGGTCGTTGCTTATGCCTCCTTATGGCAGACAGCTCGAATCTGAAACGGTGATTGATATTTCGCATGAAAGCCTTATGCGGATTTGGACCAGACTCAAAACCTGGCTGGATGAAGAAAGCCGTTCGGCAGAAATGTACCTGAAGCTCTCCGAGTCTGCTGAAAGGTACCAGGAAGGGCGGGCTGGCTTATGGAAAATGCCTGACCTGCAACTCGCACTCAACTGGCAGGAAGAAAACAGACCAACCCTGGTTTGGGGGCAGCGGTACAACACTGCCTACGAGAGAACCATTGTGTTCCTTGAAACAAGTAAAAGAGCCTACGAAACAGAGCAAAGGAACAAAGAACTCCTGCAAAAACGGCAAATACGTCGTTCAAGAATATTTGCCCTCGTGCTGGCTGGTGCGGCATTGATCCTTCTCTTTGCAATGATTTACTCGATTATTAAGGCGAGTGAGGCGACCAAAGCGACCCAGCAGGCAGTCGAAAACCTCGAGCTTGCGAAAATTGCCGAAGCTGAAGCCAAAAAGCAAGAGGAACTCGCAAAAGATGAGGCAGCACGGGCGGATCAGAACGCCGAAAAAGCTACAATTGAAGCTGATAGAGCTAAAGCGGCTCAGTTGGATGCTGAAGAACAAACAAAACGGGCCGAGTACCAACGAGGGCTAGCGTTGATAGCAACTGAACAAGCCAATGAAAGCGCCCGGGTCGCAGATGTGGAAAGGCAGAACGCTGTCAAGCAAACGGAAATTGCCGAGGGAGAGAGAATAAAGGCTGAAGACGCCCGGAAGAATGCCGAAGCTCTTCGTTACCAGGCGATAGCTCAGTCAATGGCGATTAAAACATCTCAGGTGAAAGATGCTACACGAAAGACTTTAATAGCGATGCAAGCCTTCAACTTCTTTAGGGAATATAGTAACAAACCTTATAATGGAGATATTTACCTGGGGCTCTATAACGCATGGACAACGGAAAACGGAGCAGACGTGGTAAAATGGAAGGGACATACCGGCGGTGTTAAGTCGGTAGTGTACAGCAAAGACGGTCAAAATATGTACACAGCCGGATCTGATGGAAGAGTGTTGAAGTGGAGCATGTCCAACACCGCCAGAGAAGGGGTTGACGTGCTGCCAGTTCCAAATTCCAGCGTAAACAGGGTTGTGGCGGTTAGTCCCGATGAAAAATACCTGGCGGTTGGTAATGAAGATCACATACAGCTAATTGACCTGTCGAACCCTGGAGCCCTTAACCTACTTGACGCACACGGAGGTGCTGTATACGATTTGGTCTTCCTGCCTGATGCGAGTGGATTTGTGTCCGTTGGAAATGATGGAAAAATTCAAAGAAGCAATTTCTCGTCGTTTTCATCTATGGCAAGTCTTAGCCAGCCAGTGAAAAAGTTGGCAATGAGTGCAGACGGGAAAACACTGGCTGCAGGTGGAACTGATGGCAATGTATATTTGTACAACATGGCTAATAATAGCCTGCAGGCGACACTAGTAAATGCCGACAATATTCCAATCACTTCTGTAGCCTTCAGCCGAAACGGGCAGTTTCTGGCTTATGGTGATCAGTCGGGCAGAATCGTCATCCAGGATATCGTCGCAAAGACAACCCTGGCAGAGCTAAATGGCCATGAAAGCTCGGTCTCTGATCTTGAATTCAATGGGCTTACCACCTTGCTTGCATCATCAGGTTGGGATAAAACGGCAAAGCTTTGGGTGCTTAACGATATTTTCGGACTGCCTACCATTTTGAATGACCACGGCGATTATGTTAACGCTGTTTCATTTTCTCCTGACGGTCATTATTTGGCTACGGCGAGTAATGATAAGCTCCTTCGGGTGTGGCCCACTAAACCCGATATGATTGCTGCTGGTTTGTGCAGCGAAATTGACCGGAATCTTGACCAAACAGAATGGAACCAATACGTTGGCAGTGACATCGACTACAAAATCACCTGTCCGGATTATCCAAGTGGAGCTGAACAATAAAATGATGAAGGATATTAAAAAGAATGAGTTATTGGCAATCGCTTTGTTTAGCGTTCTTATTGTTCTGACTTCCAGAAGTGCAATAGCACAGACAGTAGTTTGTACGCAAAACCTGGATCGGGCGCAAGGAATGTTCGATATAGGCGACCTGCCTGGCATTCCGGCTTTACTGATGCCTTGTATAAAAAGTGGCGGCTTTGCTAAAGAAGAAAGTATAAGAGCGCTTGAGATACTGACAGAGACTTACCTCTATCAGGACGATTTGGCCAACGCCGATATTTGGATGATTGAACTGTTGAAAGCAGATCCTGAACATAAGCTGGATCCTTCTTTGGATCCGCAGGAGATTATTTTGCACAAGGAAAAATTCCGTTACAAGCCTATTTTTAGGGTTAGTGGTAGTATTGGGTTGAACCGGAGTACTTACCGGTTGATAACAAGTTACTCTCTTTGGTCAGACGATGATCAATCGGTTTATACGCCAGGCATACAGTTTAATGGATTTGCCCAGATTGAGAAAGAGGTGTATCCGGGCTTCGATGTGGGCCTGGGCCTGGGCTATGTGTTGAAGACATTTTCAGCCGAGAGCGAGGTCATCTACGGAAAGGCCGCCAGCGACGCATCTGACTCACTGGCTGTTGCGCAAGGTTTGGGTAACCTCGCCACGTACTCAGAGAACTACGCTGTGTTGGAAGCTCCTGTTTTTGTAAAATACACCTACTATGGAGATGGAGAGCGAACATTCAATCCGTACGTTTTTGCTGGGGTGAGCTTTGATTACTTAGTCAGTGCTAAACAGACCTCAACAAGAAGAGCGAATCAGTCAGAGCGTGACGGTGTGAAGGCTTCATCTACGCTCCCTGACCCCAATTTGGTAGCAGATGAACGAAGAAAAGCATTGACTTACTATGGCTTTGCGGGGTTGGGCGTGAAAATTCGAAGGAAGACACATTTCTTTTTTGTGGAGGCCAGGTATAACTACGGCATGATGAACATAGTCAACGGTGATAACAGATTTCCCTCAGAAATCACTGCTGATGGCAACAAGCAGGAGAGTATTTTCAACATCGGTTTGGTCGACAACGATTTTACACTTGATGGAGTCACGCTGGTAGGTGGTTTTCAGTTATCGATCTATAATCCACAAAAACTTAAAGAGAAGAGACTTAAATGATGAGGATATTAAGAGCGATTTGCTTTGTGGTAGTTGGTGGGCTTGTGGGATGCACGCCCGAAGATCCCAACTCTTTAGCGCCAGATGAGGTCTTTGTGAAATATTTTGGTGGTGAAGGTATTGATAAGGCAGCAGACTTTGTCGTGAATCTGCAAGGTGCTGAAGTGGAAAACTATGTGATTTTCGGGTCAAGTGACAGCTATTTGCTCACAGAGCAAACTGGAAACACCGAATGGGTATTGCTTTTTGCAGACAAGAGCGGTAATCTCTTACCAAATGGCATCAAGCGTTTTCCTACGGCGGACTTTCTTCCATTATTGCCCTATTTTTCGTCCACGGGAAAAGTGACGTGTACCCCGGTTCGAATAAAGAAGACCGTGAATGGAGGCTACCTGCTCATTGGATCGATCACCTACAGGAGTATATACGAAAATGAGATCGAGAGCAGTTTTCAACAATCTGCTATGCTGATAGTGAGGGTGGATGCCAGTGGAAACTATGACTCTGCTTCGGATGTCAGGGTATTTGGCGGTGAATATAAGACAGTCGAGATAGGGTCGAGTGGTTTATATGATACATTATCACTTAGTCAAAAAGGGGCTGATATAGTAGAAATAGCTGACGGATATTTCGCTGTTGGTTCAACTGAAAATGTTCCGCTGAGAGATGCACAAGTGCAAGATTTAAGTGATTTTTTTCTCGTTAAGCTTGATGCAGACTTCAATACCGTATGGACAAAGACCGAAGGAACAGCCTCCGATGATGTCGGGGTCGCCGTAGTAAGTATTCAAAATGGCAGCCAGGTGGTTATAGCTGGGCAGACCAGAGGAAACAACAGAAACTTGTTCAACGCCACAATTGCCACAATTCCGGTGCAGGGCCCGGTAAGCAACGAAAGTATTAGATTTACGCAATCAGGAACTACGGATGTTAATGAGCAGGTGGTGAGGATGCTTAAGTTATCAGATACGGATATTTTTTTAGCAGGAAATAGATTGACACTTTCTTTGCAAAATTCTAAACCTTTTTTGATGAGAATTACGAGTGGTGAATTTCAACTTTCAACTCAAATCGATGTTCCAGACGGGGTTGAGGTTGCTGATTTTTATAGAACGCTTGGTGGTAGATTCGTATATGCGGCTACTACCGCAGAAACGGATGAAGGCGGTGCTAATGGATCGCAGTTACTTCTCATGAGAACTGATGATTTTGGCGGCGATACCAACAATTTTGGTGAAGCTGATTACCTGGGGTACCGCTATGGAGGAAGTGGCAATGACAAAGCCAATGCTATAGTTCAACTCCCTGACGGCAAGTTTGTCATGTTAACAACCATAGAAATTGATAATAACCCACAGACAGTCATTGGCTTAATGAAAACCAATAAAAACGGTGTGCTGGGAAAATAATTGTATAATTCCAGTATTTAATTTCACTTTTTGCTTATTTTTATTAATTGATCAATCCTCATTACCATGAGAAATATATATCGACACATTGGCCTGATTTTTTTAACTGGATTTGCGTTTGGCTTTAGATCGTATGCCCAACCCGTTTTCCAGAATAGCACCCCGCTGATTAATTCAATAACAGGAGTAGGGTTTAATGTAAACGTGGAAATGGACGTTTCTGGAACAGCCTATTTTGTCGTGGTTGCGGATGGAGCCAGTGCGCCTACAAACGTCGAAGTAAAGGCATTGACTGGAAGCGGAGGAAGTGGAGAACTTGCCACAGGAACTATTACCGTTGTTGCTGGGTCAACAAATTATAGTCAAACGGTATCAACGCTTTCCAGTGAAACGGCATACGACGTTTATGTCGTCGCTCAAGATGGTGCTATGACTTTACAAGCATCAGTGACAAAAAGGGACGTTACTACA
>TARA_R110002012_G_scaffold1268_3_pt1 | contig 27087 bp, 3 predicted proteins | sample TARA_R110002012 | Tara Oceans TARA_R110002012 (sample SAMEA4396515) | marine metagenome | biome: Westerlies Biome; feature: [DCM] deep chlorophyll maximum layer (ENVO:01000326); material: water (ENVO:00002006), including particulate matter (ENVO:01000060) such as... | depth 40 m | reverse complement strand
TTAGAACTTGACCGTCAGAACCTTGACCGCCATTTACTTTGAAGTTTTCAGCATCAACCAAACCAAAGAAAGAATCCTTAAACTTAAGAGATGAAGTTCCTAAATCCACATCGTTATCAACAGGTGGATAAATAGCACCATCTGTAATGTAAAGTTGGTCTGCTTGATTAGCCATAAATCTTAACGAATTACCACTATGGAAGTATTTCACTCCACCTGCATATTGGTCTGAGGCATTGATGAAATAAATAGCATCGTTATTTACATTTCCATTACTATCCTTTTTGAAATTAAGGCGACCGTACAAAGAAGAAATATCTATTGCTCCTGTATGTGTAGTTGTTGCACTAAATGTCTTAGCACCTGAAAAGGTCTGTGTTCCCGCTAATGTAGCATCACCCGCACCTTTCGCATCTAATTGTGTTTGAATGTTAGAAGTCACACCATCGACATAGTTCAACTCTGTTGGGGTGGCTGTGATTAGTGGGCTTGAGCCTGGGTCTGCGGCAAAGGCGGCTAAGAAACCTTCATCTGCTGTGCCACCTAAGTCTGGTAGTTTGTATGTGTGGTCTGCTGTTGGTTCTACAATACTGAGTGTGGTCTCGTGCGCGTCTGCGGTTGCACCCTCAAACACGAATGCGTTTTGTACATTCACTACAGTTTTGTTAACGGTGGTAGTAGCACCATCGACTTGAAGATTGCCTCTGACTATGACTGTAGTGTCATCACCACTATCTCCTATATACAATGTATCAGTACTATCAAGAGACGCTAGTACGTTACTAACTGTGGTCTTCGTAGTTACATCTGCTGATGTATCAATACCATCTAACTTAGTCTTGAGAGCATTAGTGAAATTATTTTGAGTGAGTCCGCCATCACCTACACTGTACGTGGTGTTGGTATCTGTAGCGTTCACGTTAGTACCACTAATGGCTAAGTTACTGTTAGGTGTAGCAAACACAATAGCACCTGCTGAGTCATCCCAAATGAGTAGTCTATCAGCACCAGGGTCAGATAATGATTCTATACCAAGATGGCTTAGATTTACGGTAGCACTACCACTGTTAGCACCACCACTTAATGCAGTGCCTGCAACTACAGCGGTGATATCTCCCGTAGTAGTAGTGTAACCATATGATAGAATCTTATCTTCAATAGCAGCAGAGGTCATTAGCGATGTATCGTTGTTAGCGAAAGATTCAGAAGATAATTGTAAACTGTTCGCTGCTAGTTCTGATACAGTCAAGCCACTTACATTTAGAGTTGCACTACCACTTGTCGCGCCCCCACTAAGGCCAGTTCCTGCTACTACAGCAGTGATATCTCCCGAACCCGACCCAAAGTTTTGTGCCGCTATGTAATCAAAGACAACATCTCCGGTTACTAAACCTGCATTGCCATTAGCAACAGCACCATCGCCCGCTAATGTCGAAGCCGTTCCTAATCCTAAGTTACTTCTAGCAGTACCTGCATTGGCTAAGTCTGATAAGTTGCTCGCCTTTGCTAGTTTAGTGCCTATACTGGTAGTAATAGTTGATGAGAAGGATGCGTCATCATTGATTGCTGCAGCCAATTCATTCAATGTGTTCAATGCTCCAGGTGCAGAGGCAACAAGACCCGACACTTCTGCATCTACATACGCTTTGATTGATTGCTGTGATGCTGCATGTGTTGCAGAGTTAGAAGACATATCATCTTCATCTTTGAGGTCGAGTGTGACAGTAGCAGAGCCACTAGTTGCTCCTCCAGTAAGACCTGTCCCTGCAACTACTGCTGTTATGTCACCTGTGGTCGTACTATATCCATATGACAAAATCTTGTCTTCAATAGCGGCAGAAGTCATTAGACTAGTATCGTTGTCAGCGAAGGACTCACTACTGAGTTGAAGACTGTTTGCTGCCAATTCTGAAACTGTTAAACCACTCACATTGAGTGTAGCAGAACCACTGTTAGCACCACCGGAAAGTCCGGTTCCTGCAACAACAGCCGTGATATCACCGGAGCCAGTGCCATAACCATAAGAAAGAATCTTATCTTGTATCGCTGCTGATGTCATTAGGCTAGTATCGTTGTCAGCGAAGGACTCACTACTGAGTTGAAGACTGTTGGCGGCCAACTCAGATACAGTCAGACCGCTTACATTGAGTGTGACTGACCCGCTAGCCCCTCCGCCACTTAAACCAGTACCTGCTGTAACACCAGTGATGTCACCATCAGATGCAGAGCCCCATTCTAATATAGTCCCACTCGATGGAACTTTCAATACTTGACCGTTGGAACCTATTGTGTTTGGTAGTTTGAATACAACCGCACCTTCCTTATGTATCTCAACATTCCCTGTACCATCGGTTTCTAATTCAATATGAGAATTAGCCGCTGCTGCATTATCATACGCAATTGTGATTTTTGAGTGTCCTGTTGCCGTACTATTCCTCAATATCAAATCATGAGAACCTGATGTGAGCGTTCCCGCCGCCGCACCATTGGCTATATTGAGGGTGTTAGTCGCATCAGTATAGAAGAAAGTGGCTGAACTTGTCAAAGCAGATGTTGACGATGCTATCGGAACTCTAGCGGCTGCCCCGAGATTACCAGTTATTGTACCGCTACCACTACCAAAGCCAGCATCGTTATTGAAAGCAGACAATGGTATCTCAGAAATTAGTTTTCTTCTTTCTGCTCCGTTATCTAATAGAATCAACTCATCCTCAGAGGAGTTAATCGATTGCGTCATATCTGTCAACTCAGACAAATCAACTGCGAGTGTAACGCCACCACTGCTACCACCTCCGGACAACCCAGTACCGGCTGTGACACCTGTGATGTCTCCCGCATTAGTAGTGTAACCATAGGACGTTATCTTATCTTGAATAGCAGCAGCAGTCATCAGTACTGTATCGCTATCAGCAAATGATTCGCTACCAGTTTGTAGGCTGGCTGCTGCTAACTCTGATACTGTAAGTCCTGCAACATTGAATGTCAAGGTCTCATTACTGCTTTGGTCAGTAGTGAAGTTTCCTCCACCAGTTAGGCCAGTACCAGCAGTCAATGTAATTGTAGCGTCGTTGGCAGCATCTGCAGTAGTCTGCGCTGTACCATTAACTCTGAAAGTCCCTGTTAAGTTAATATCACCGGCCACATCTAATGTGTAACTAGGACTAGCATCGGCTATACCGACACGGTTGTTAGTTGAGTCTACCTTGAACGTGCTGGTGTCTACAGTGACATCACCTGCTACTGCTAGGCTACTCAGTGTGCCTACGCTGGTGATTTGAGTTTGGGCTGCTGCTACATTCAAAGTTGCATCGCCACTAGTGGCCCCACCACTCAGTCCTGTCCCTGCCACAACTGATGTGATGTCTCCATTACCAGTACCGAAGCCTTGGGCTGCGATGTAATCGAATACGGCATTGCCTGTTACTAAGCCGGACTCATTGTTAGCGACTCCCCCTGAACCATCTGTCGCTACTGCCTTTACTGCTGCTGCTCCTAAGCCTAGGTTAGAGCGTGCTCCACTAGCAGTAGTAGTGCCTGTCCCTCCTAGTGATACTGGCACTGTGCCTGCAGTGATAGCCTGCCCTGCTAGACTTAGGTAGTTACCACTAACTGTGGCTAGGGTTACATTGGTAGAGTTGTCAGTACCTGCTGCGTCTACACCAAGATTGCTCCTAGCAGTTCCCGCATTCGCTAGGTCTGACAGGTTACTGCTCTTGGCTAATTTAGTCCCTACTAGATTGGTAATAGTGGTGTGGAAAGAAGCGTCGTCATTTATTGCTGCTGCTAACTCATTCAATGTATCTAAAGCGCCTGGAGCAGATGCTACTAAAGAGGTCACAGATGAGTCTACATATGCTTTGATAGATTGCTGAGTGGCTAAGTGGCTTACAGAATCAGAAGCCATGTTGTCCTCATCTAGCACCGGTACAACAAGGTCTACTGTATCGTCAGAGGTTTGATATGTAGCAGTGATGAATGTCTCAGTATTGCCGGTGAACATAGCACCAGCAAAATCTTTGACTTGAGCACCACTGAGTTGAGTATTAGTATCAGTAGATGCTACAGTAAGAGTACCACCACTGTCATCGTATGTTAGAGATACGTTAGAACCAGCAGTCAATAAACCATTTACAAAGTCCTCTATCTCTTCTTGGCTGCGCTGAGTGTTAGTATCAGTAGCATTGAGTGTAGTGCCACTGAATGCGAGGTTTGTACCAGCAGTTAGGAACTTCAATGCCCCTGCACTGTCGTCCCAAAACAAAATCCTATCTGCATTAGGGTCAGCCAAACTCTCAAAGCCTAGATGACTCAATGATATAGTTCCGGAGCCAGTGATAGTACCACCTGTTAAGCCAGTACCAGTTGACACTCCGGTAACTGTTCCCGTAGTTGTACTGTAACCGAAGGATTGAATCTTGTCTTGTATCGCTGCTGATGTCATTAAGGATGTGTCGTTGTCAACGAATGACTCTGAACTGGTTTGGAATACATCTGCGTGCAAAGCACTGAAGGGAATATCATCGATAGATAGTGTGTCACCTGTTAGAACAATAGGAGCCGAAACAGCCAAGTTAGTATTAGCACTGATATCTATAGCAGAAAGAGTTGCTAGAGAGCCTAACCCGAGATTGGTACGAGCAGTGCCTGCATTGGCTAGGTCTGATAGATTACTAGCCTTGGCCAACTTAGTCCCTATCGAAGTAGTAATGGTAGTAGAGAAAGAAGCATCATCGTTGATAGCAGCAGCCAACTCATTCAATGTATCGAGTGCTGCTGGCGCACTAGCCACTAACCCTGCAACTTCGGTGTCAACGTAAGTCTTGATAGATTGTTGAGTAGCGAGATGTGTGGCTGAATTAGATGTCATGTCGTCTTCGTCTTTAACAGGGACGACTAAGTCTACAGTATCATCAGACGTCTGATAGGTAGCAGTGATGAAGGTCTCGGTGTTACTTGTAAACAGTCCACCAGCAAGGTCTCTTATCTCTGCGTCTGAGCGTTGTGTGTTAGTGTCAGTCGATACGAAGTCTATTGTTCCATCACCATCTTGGTATGTAACAGAGATGTTAGTTTCAGTATTACCTGTGACCATCGCTCCAACTATGTCTTGTATTTGCTCAGTTGTGAAACCAGCATTGGCTGTAAACTCTAGAGCATTTCCGCCGGAGTTAACTTTGAGGAACTCTCCAGCATTACCCATTGAAGAAGGAGTGTCAGTTAGTGTAACGAAAGACAATGTACTGATGGCTGCTTGGTAATCACAACGCAACCATGTACTACCCTCATAGATGAAAGTGGCTCTTTGGTCTGGAGTGAGGGTCGTGTTGAGACCTGTGGAGTCGAAGACAATGTTACCTCCTCCTGCGGAGGCATTGTTACACACCTCAATGACATGCCCTTCAGGGAATAGATATACTGAACCACTCTTCTCAGGGTTAAGGGTGACTGTTGCGCTATTGGCTGGAGAGAATATGAACCACTTGTCTCCGTGCGATTTAACTGTGTATGAACCTGTACTGACACCACCAGTAGGGGCTGAGACACCCTCTGTGAATAGTCTCTTACTCACTACTGCTGTCTCTGTGTTCTCTTGACCTGCAAAGAATAGGTCATCCATCATTTTATTCGAGCCACGGTCAAGACCGTTACCTGGACCATAGCCTAGAGAAGTGCCTGTCTTACCTGTGGACATCCACAAAGCACCGACATCAATCCGAGTGCTACCATTAGTAGCACCACCTAAAGAACCTGACTCAGAGCCTGAGAAGAGAGCGTTGAGTTCAGACGGGCTATTGACTCCGTGTAGATTACCTCTCTCTATTTGTGATACTTCGCTACCATCAGTGACTAGATTACCTGCACTGAGCGGAGTCATGTATATTGGATTGGCTCTAGTGAATGTCCTCTTGTCGTTGATTTCTTGAACGTCTACCTTGTGACTGCCGCCCGAAACGTTGTAGGAACAACGTACTGTAGCGAGCACTATGACTTGGTCGTTAACTACACTACCTGTTGTGTCGTAGTCTATTAGGTATTGAGAAGGTAATTGTGGGTATAACCCATCGTTAGTTTGTACTGGTGAACCACCATCAGCGTGCACTTTTGATTGCCCACCTTGTGATGCCACGTATATCGAGTACATGGATTGCTCACCACTGGCACCTAGAGTGGTACCTGTACCATGTGAACCTATAGTTACAACAGCAGTTCCGCCAGGCCCTCCAGCGAACTCATACAGTTGACCATCAAGTATAGCATATCCACCTTGTACAGTCAACGTGTGAGTAGAGGTTCTAGTCACAGCACCTGGTTGAGTATTGACTGCGTTACGTGTTGAGCCATATGCACTGTCCTGCAGCCTAAGTATACCGTTTCCCCTTAAACCTTGTAGCAAGTTAGACAAGGTAGTTGGGGAAAGAGAGTCACCGTCACGCAGGCCTTCTGCTCCCAATGTATTTTGTGCTGCTGTGTGACCTGATAATGCATCTACCATATTACTTACTCCTTGAAACTCTCGATAGGCCTATCTGTCTACGCATCTTCGGACGCCTAACCCCGATTTTAGCATGTCGACGATACTTACGCATCTTCTTCTTTCTTTTGTTCTTTTGGGATAATCGACGCACTCTTGCTTGTGCCTGCTTAGCAGGTCTCACAGATATATATGACTTAGCCATTAATCTAACTCCAATATAAATGAAAATGCAATCTCACTCCCTGCATTCTTTGTGAATGGTTCTATCGCTGCCCTGTATATAGGTACGAACTCATTAGTAGTGGGGTCTTTGTATTGAAGATATACTTCTTGCACACTACTGTTGAATATGTGAGTAGCGTCAAACCTCCCATCTATTTGTATACTACTATCATCTATAATTCGTACATTTGGAGTGATAGAACCTAGAGAACGAACACCTCCGTCATTAGCAGTGGCCTCTGTACCGTCACTCCCTAGGTGTAATTCATTGACTAAAGTGGCTAAGTGTTCTACTAGTCTCCGTTTGATTGAATTAAGTACAGGCATTATGTTCTTCTCCTCGTTGTTATTCCTTTGACTGTGCCTATTTCATGAGACTTGGGACGTAGCAGATGGACGTCACAAGTGCCTGTAGGTATGCTACCACCGGTAGGTGCACGTAAGGTCACGCCTGTGAAGGTTGTGTTAGTCTTGCCTGTAAAAGTCACTTGGACTGCCTCAGTAACACTTTTCCTCATTGTTAAGTTACCCGACGATGGGAACCCAGTAGTAGATTCTACAGTAAGAGTGCCACCACTGTGACTACCTGTAGTACGGGCTGTAAGACCAGTACCTATAGCACCACGAGCAGATGAGTTACCAGTATCATAGCCTCTATGTCCTAGAATAAAACCCGAATGCATTTCATTACCTGTGTCCGTCATAGTAGTCACTCCAGTGTATGAACGCGGTTTCTTCCTGCTGATGTTACGCCTCTCTACTAACCCTCTGACATTGAAAGCAACACTACCTAGACTGAATTGTTTCTTCTCCTCTACTGCATTACCTGACGATGCTCTCGTTTCTGCGTCTCCTGCTCGTTGGCTTTCGCCAGCACCTAAGACTCTCTCTATACCCGTGTCGTATGACATCATTGAGAAGTCACTACGTGCCTCAGTTAGTAAATGAGTAGTTTCTATTATTGCCTGTTTTGTTGGTTTTCCGTGAGGGTCGTTGTAGGTCACTACATCTCCTGGTGATATCCCTACACTGAAAGGTATGTCCTTGATATCGACAGAACCTGTGGCTTTTCTATTCAAGCGTAACAGTTGTTGCGCTGCCCTCTTGGTCGCTGCTAATGATGTTGCTGTACTCTCATTGTATGTTTGCGACTTAACTATCCCCTCACTCTTCTGTCTTTCAGTGTCCTCTACAACTATCTCGTTTTTGTCATTGAGCGCAACCGATTGACCTCTAACTACCACTCTGTTTGCAGAGTCTGCTATTCCGCTACGAGACACCTGCCCTGCGACCATCGCAGTTATTGTCACATCTCTTGTCCTGAAACCACCTGGAGTGTATATGAAATTGCCGAAGCGGTCTGTGACCATGGAGTAATAGTCATTACGTGCTATTGCACGTACAGCATCGGGTATCGTTGTACTGATGTAGTTAGCAGAAAGAAACTTAGTAGAGTGTGTTATTGTATTGTTGCCCTTGTAAGCAGTAGTCTGTGTCATGCTCGCCCCGCTGTAGGGATGTCCTAGAGAGATTGAGTTCAACGAGTGTTTCTTGTCGTCGAAAAGTCGCATGACAATATCAGTAGTGCGAAGTCCTACATTGACAATTTGACCGGCTTGAACTGTAGAGATGTCAGGGAAGCCTAGTTGCTTGAGAGTCTTACCTTTGAGGTTTCTGAGATTCAACCTACTACCCTTTGTTGTTGTAGTAATATCGTATGGTCTAAGAGTCTTATCTCCGGCAAATAAAAGATTTGGTGGGGTTTTTCCGGTTTGCATCCGAACAGAATTAAAGAAGGCAGGCACATTAGATTTCACTCCGTGAGCGGTAGCATGTGTGAGAAGTAAAGATTCTTCCCCCTCTACAAACTGATACTTCTTACCGTGAGTTACTTGGAAGTCAGTGGTTAGTGGCTTAGTGACACTGTACTGACGACCGGTGCTATCTTTTTCCTTCTTATATATCGCATGATAGACTACGTTGTCTACGAACTTCGGTTTGGACACACGTGACGCTACTGTATTTTTGACATCATCATGCTTGCCACCAAGCACGCTGTTAGTTGACGTGTTCGTTGTGAACAGAGTTGGGAATGCAGCAGCGCCAGGCATTAACCATTCACCTCGTTATCATTTCTGCTACTCTCATTACTGTGCTCACTCTTGTTTAGATTGTCGCCTGCGTACAAAGATTGAGTGTATCTAGGTTGTATCTCGAAGTCGTTGTTGCGTGCAGCATCTCCCCTCATGTGTTGCAGTGTGTTGTTACTTACTATTATTCTAGTAACTGTCTGCTTGAGACTGTTGTTGAACGTAGCACTCTCACTGCCTGGTATACGAGGACCTGTGCTAGAAGGCGCTGTGTAACTAGCAGAGGTGAAGAAATAAGCAGGGGGGTAAGGAGCATTCGTATCTGATGGGTTAGTAGCACGTAAGAACTTGGAACTAGTAGTAGCACGAGCATTGGGGGTAGACATAGTGAAGACTCCATACCTACCACCAGCAGTTCCAGACAAAGCATGTGTCTTATCTCTGAATACTTCGATATGTCTGTGGTCTAACACTCTAACCGGTCTTAGCAACAAGCGAATGTTCTTGTCTTTGTCATTAGTACGATACGACTTAGAGTTGTGACTCGCTGTTTGATATGGATTACTAGTCTTGTGTACTGGATTACTTCCTGATACATTCGAGTTGCCCCATCCCAAGTCTGACACAGGCTCCATGTAATTTGATAAATCCATGATAAGGTTGCCACCTAATGGCCATATACCGTGAGTGTGATTAAGTCTCATAACCTGTTTGAAACTGGAGAAGTTCAAAGAGTCAAGCCTGTAGTCATCTACTGCTTTAGTATCTGTTTTGATACCAGCAGCCATGATGTGACGCTTACCTGCTCCCCTGTCGGTATGAAGACTGTGAGCCTCAGTGGCTAAAGCCACATAGTCATGCTCACTTGTGTCATTAATCTCACCGACTGTATTGACATCTAGTCCTATACGAGGTGAGATACGAGAGATTGGTTCTTGTATGGTCTCCGACGCAGGTAGTAAAGCACTGGTAGATTTCTCTACATTAGCCCCTGCCATTGCCTCCGGTTTGAGTAGACCGTCTGTATCAGCAACACTTAGCCTTCTGCTGATACCTCTCTGTGTTTCAGTGAGTTGAAGGTCATCGTTTCTCGCACGCACGTATCCTGTGCCTATAGGAGGCTCTGCAGTGGAATGAGATAGCATGACTCCACTAGACACCACGTCTATGTCTACGTCTTGTAGCATGTCCTCGTTGAATGCAGTAGGCCATCTAACTCCTCTACCATCTCCTCTATCACCTACTCTCTTCGCAGTAGCAGGGTCGAACAGGTCTAGGTTGGCTCTAGATAGACCGTTGTTAGCAGGTGCTGCAAACGTCTGTGGTGTCTTGGTTCTGTCTGTAGAACGGTAGGCATCCTCAGGGTCCCATGCTGGACGTACACCAAAACCTCTGACAGGGAAACGACGCACTTCCTCACCTGTTGTGTTACCCCACCAATCAGTCATGTAGTGAGCAATGGCTGGCGCTAGACTCCTCTTAGGTGCAGTGCAGGCTGTTGGGAGACTAGCACTTCCTATGCCTCCCATGTTGCCTAGATAGTCTCCTTGATGGGCGCGTACTACAGGGTAGGGTCCAGCACCATTAGAAGTTTCATCGTAAGCGATATAATTCCTTACTGCACAACCGAACGGTCTAGTCATCCTGCGACCGTGGCTATATTTGACTTGCTGTAGTTTGAGGTCAGAGCCTACTAAGGCTGAGGCATTGGTGACACGCTCTAACATACCAACATGTCCACCAATAGTGGCGGTAGTGGTACTAGTTAGTGAACCACCAGCATACTTGAACTGAGTAGTAGTCACTACGTCGCTCTGTATGTAAGAGCCGAACCTATAACCGGAATGGTTGTTACTGTATTTGTCATCAAATGTTTGAGTAGACCATAACGCCCACTTAGGTCGGTTAGGTGCTTGTCTTACACAGAATCGGAATCCGAAAGAAGCGTTTCTTAGATGTGTGACTGAGTTTATACTATCAGTTATTGCATTACGAGCCTTTACTTCGTACTGCCCTGCTGTTCCACTCTCTTGATACACAACTGAGTTGTCCCAATAGCGTCCCCATCCTGGTCCTGCTGTACCCCATAAGGCTAAGTCACTGGCTTGAGCACCGAAGCGAGAACCACCAGGCCAAAACGCACCGTAGTGATGCTTACGACTACCATCTGTTCTAGCCTGCGGTGTAGATAAGGCATCAGGATTAGCCGAGTTATCTACCGGTCCACTAGTAGTGCTGCGGGTAAATCCTCTGAAATCAAATGGTCCATCGCTAACAGCGTATGTGAAGTTCTGATACCGTATGGTCTCGAAGTGTTCCGGCATGTGGTTGTACGGTTTCTTGTCAACAGCAGCGTCTCCTATGTTGTTACGACTATCAGAGTAGAAAGTCACTGGTCTTCCTAGGTTATAATGCCACATTGAAAGATAGGCATCCGGTAAGTGTCCTGTCTGTGTGTCTTGACTCCCGCTCTGCAAGTCTTCGATGATGTGAGCGAGGACACTAGCAGTCTTGTTAGTGTAAATCTCTCCAGGCTCATACGAACCATGCTCTCCTGTTATCTTAACAATTGCTCCCTCGGTAGCCGCTGCCCAAAACTTGGTAGCGTCACGTGGGGTTACCCCATAGAATACATTAGTGGTCTGAGAGGCAGCACCACTTGATACTCCTCGATGGGTATACGATGCTTTGTGTTGTGAGCCATCTGCAGAAGTGACCACTAGCATATGACCCATGTACCTACTACCTACTTCGGGGAATAGAGAGTTATTCAGCACTATCAATTGAGAGTTACCTGAGTCTGCACCCTTGATTTCAGACTTAGCGACATGTGACATATAGGAATGAGTGTATGGATGTAGGAAGTGTGACGGATAGCCTTGCATTACATTCTGTGAGCCAACAGAACCGTAACCACTTCGGCTGAACAGGTAGTAATCCTCAGGTCTGTGCCACTCCACCATCCTGTATGCGTTACTCGCGTCTAGTGAATCACTGCTCTTTAACGCAGGAGCCCACCAAGGAACGGTGAGCGTATAGCCTGGTGACGCCATACGGAACATGCCTGGCCTGTAAGGTAGACTCTTTCTGCTCCATATGGGTGATGTGTTCTCATTGATACCGAGCGGGTTGTACAAAGCCAATGGTGGTAGGTTAGTGAATTGTTGGTTAGGTGAAGGGTCTATGTCTAGCATAACCTCGTTGAGGTACACCTCACACCCCCTAACATCTGCTTGTATAGACTCTGATAGTATGAAGTCGTAATCAGTTCCATTCCACTGTAACGCCACTACTGTCGCTACTTGTTGGTCAGTGAGCAATGGGTACTTGGTACCAGTGTCAGAACCGAAGTCGTAATTCTCACTGAATCCCATCAACTGCTGTGAGTATAGATTGGGTTGAATGATGATTTGATAGGCTCCTACCTCCATTGGGTCAGGGAAGTTCCAGTGTGTACGATAGTTGGTACCTGCCTCTAGTGCTAGTCGGTGACCACCTGTAGCATTCTCAGTGGCTGTCGACAGTATGCCGTAACCGTCGTACTTCATCTTAGTCTCTGTCATTAGTGTGAACCCACTACCATGGATATCAGATGGTGGGTGTGGTGCTGAGGTAGATGAGAACCAAAGCAGTGCGTTAGTGCCTATTCCGTCTTTCTCTATCAATAAACCATCGGAATTAGAACCACCAACAAGACTGTTGGCGACATCGGCATAGCCTAGTTCCTTCTCTACACTAGTAGTCGCTTTCTTGTAGGCTCTGTTCAAGTCGTACAGTCTTTGGTATAATGGATGTGCGAGGTGGCCTGGCATCATAGCCATGGTAGGCGTTACATAGTGATGCCCCATCCGAGGTAAGGGCATTGGAGTCAACCGGTCATTTCTAATGGCAATTGCTGGGCTAGCATCGGTTGCAATGCCCATCCAATCAATCGGCTTCTTGTCTGGACTTTCACCACTGACTTCTGAGTGGTCTCTCAACCGCCGTGATGCGAAGTGACGAGTAGTACCTGAGGGTACGAAGAATGAAGGTTTCAGAGCGTCACCGGATGATGCTGAGAACCCTGTGCTGTACTTGCACCCAGTGAACGTCGAGCCACTGACTCCGGTAAAGGACACTATGTGACCATTGACGGTGAAGAAGGAACGACCGTCAGGCAGTTGCTCTGCTCTCCATATGTCAGCGTTCACAGTGGTGTTAACCGTTACTGTAGTGCCGTTGGCAGATACATAAGTGAGTGGGTTGTGTGTAAGTGTGTTACTACTGTACCCGACTGGTTCTCTGATTGTGTAGGAGAATGACTTCTTGGTCAAGTGGAAATAGATACCTCTGTCATGAGGCTCGTAAGAAGTCTCTAGTAGAGACTCGTTGCTTAGGTCTCCTTCCTTGCTGAAAGGATAGTCAGAGGCTCTTGTATCCACTCTCTCGTATCCTTCATTCTCATAGAAAGGAGCGGTGTCGGGTGTGGTGTTGGCGCTATTGAAATTACTCTTGATTATAGGGTCAGGCAAATTAGGCCGTTGGAGACCTCCTGTACCCACGCTTTCGTGTTGGTATGCCTGTACCTTGTCAAAGCCACTACGCACTACTAGATTGCCTGGAATGGTATCAGGATGAGGTAGGCTGATTCGTAGCACTGGCTCTTCGCCGGAGCCTGCTAGTGCTGGGCCCTTGATGTCCCTGTTAGGCACTTGTTGGAAATCACGCACTATAGTACCTAGAGGTGAGCCTCCCTCTATCGTGTGCTCTTGCCCTGCGTCGTCTATCACAGTAATCGCTTGGAATTGTATTTCCTCATTGGGAATAACGAGAGCGTTCTTAACATCGGAAGAGAATTGCTCGGCTAGGTGCGGTTGCATCAACTCCTGCGCCTGCACGACAGGGAACATGGCACTGTTGGTGCTCTCGAAAGAGAAGCGATTATTGCCGTAGATTGTCTCACCGAACTTGACATAGGAGGAACCTACCTTACGCCATGTCCAAGGCATTGCGCCTAAACCTCGTGCGTTTGGTGAGGGCATACACAAGTTACCACCATCCATTCTTTTCCATACAATATGTTGCGAGAGGAAGTTACGAGCAGATGAATAAGTTCCCCAATAAGTGAACGGGGCGTCATAGATTTGCTCTAGCGTCCTAGTGGTGTCTGATGACACATGTTGTAACGGTGTCTCATTAGGATAATGTGGCAAGCCTGGATTCTCTACTTTGTCAAAGAACAGGTCACCAGTCGGGAATATGCAAGTCTCCATTGGTACCATCTCGGCAGTTGTCGCTGCATTGCCTGCCCACTCCCCATAACCTCCAGTTGGTATGGCGAAGTCACCAGCGAATTGGGCATCTACGTGTGGTCCACCGTGAGCGTAAGACACGAAGCGGTCGTTATTGTGTCGTGAAGAGTGTGATACCTTGACCGTGCCACCAGGCCCATTGTTCCATTTCTTGTCGAGCATGTCCCCTGCCAATACTAACCCGTCTCGGTCAGCCCTAGCGATGATTGGAAGTTCTGCCTCGTTTGAGATTATGACATAATGGCGGGGATGAACGCCTGTCGATGTAGAGTTCGGAGTAGGGGTGTATGACGTATCGTCCACTGTAACGAACGGGTAACCATTGCGTGCATGACAAGTCATGTTACTACCGTATGGGTTTGTCCCTAACGACGGATGCCATGCACCAAGACCTGACGCTATACCACTAGTGCCTGGAACTACTAGGCTATTCAACATAGAGTATCTCTCACCATGCCAACCCACTGCACCGATAGGGCGGGTGCGGTCTATCGCATCTACCAATCCGGAGAAGTGGACTTGAGTCGCTGCTAATTGGTCGTATATACTGTTAGTGTCGTCGGATGGTGTGTTGTTGTGTAACGTCTCCGGTGCACCATTGCTCCATCTTAGGTTACCAGCCTTAGACCACACTAGCACCTTGTATGTATCGGACAATGATGCGAAGTCAGACGAAGCGCCAGCAGACACTACAGGACTCTCTACTCTAGTAGTGCCACTACGTGAGTTTGCTGCTAACGTAAAGTAACCAGTCGCTGAAACTGAAGCCCCTATACTACCTCCGAGACCACCACCGCTTATACTGATAGTAGGCGTTGAGGTATAACCGCTACCGCCGTTACTAAGAGTCACACTAGTAATACTACCTGTGTTGGCTAGTGTGGCGGTGATTGTACCTCCATTACTAACTCCTGTAGAGACGCTAGGTGCACTTGAGTACCCTTCTCCTGTATTAGTAATGGCTACCGCAGATAGACTACGAGTAGAAGTACCCAATACACCAGCCAGTACTAGGCCATTACCACCACTGGCTGATATTGTAGGCATGCTAGTATAACCACTACCGTTGTTTGATAGAGTGACACCACTAACTGGTCCAGTGCTTGCTAGAGCAGCGGTAATTGTACCACCACCATCTACTCCAGTGCTGACAGTAGGTGCTGAAGTGTAACCACTACCAGCATTAGTTAAACTGACACTAGATAGGCTACGAACCTCTGCCCCTAGAACAGATGATGCGTCACCACCATCTCCCCCACCGCCAGTAATAGAGACTGTAGGGGCTGTGGTGTAACCTAAGCCTGCAGTAGTGACGTTAATTTGTTTAATTACTCCACCTGTGGACAGTGTTGCTGTTAGGCTACCACTGAAACCTGCACCATTGATTGTCACGCTAGGAGCACTAGTATATCCACTACCATTATTTGTTATACTATTACTAGACAATGTAAATGACGTATGTGTACCTTGTGTCATTGATACATTGTCACAATTAAAGAAATCAGATACAGTAGGGAACCCTGATGGATAATTACTACCACCATTAGTAACTACAATCTTTCTGACTTTTCCTACTGTGCCAGTAGTATTGATAGTAGGTTGTGTTAGTGCTGAAGAATAATTACCCCCGTTATTATACACTACAGTATACAGATTTAGCCCAGCATCTGTAATCACAATAGTATATTCATCACTAGTGTCGTTACCATGGTCGGACATGAATCCTTGACCTGCGTTAGATACTGTTTCAGCAGTTATTTCACCTGCATTATTTATACTGAATGTCCCTACCGCAGCAGTTTCATGTGTTAAGCCAAGAGTGCCAGCACTAGCAGTCACAGACCAATTGTAACTACCTTCTGAAGCCAAAGAAGTATTACTAGCATGTTGCAGTAATGGTGAGACAGTACTACCTGACGCATCCAACCATTTGAATGGATTATTACTTTTGAGAGGGAAACCAGCATACCAAGTCGCAGCGTAATTACTACCACCTCCTTGTTGACTTACTGTCACAGAACCTGATTGTCCATGTGTAGTGGCGTTGACAGGAGTGCTACTATCATCAGTAAAAGTAGTTGCAGAGACTGCAGCCCCAGCACCTGTCGCAGTCCAAGTACCAGCAGCACCGGAACCACCACCGCCTGAGAAAGTGAGACTGCCGGAACTTGCAGTGAGGTCTCCTGCTCCTCCATTATTACCTATCGAAATACCCGCCACTGTTTTTGCTAACACAGCAGTGGCTTGGGCTGTGGTGCCACTGATTTGAGGAGCAGCAATTGTAACTGTAGGTGCTGACGTGTAGCCACTACCGACATTGTCAACTGTAATACTAGTAATGGGTCTACCATTACTACTTGTTGAGTATGTACCTGCACCACCGGAACCACCACCACCTGAGAAAGAGAGGTTTCCTGTAGATTGGTTGCCGTTATATGCTAGAGAACCTCCACTTAATGATAGACTGTCTATTCCTTTCGTTGTCACTTGTATGGTACCAGCAGCACCGGAACCACCACCACCTGATACACTGATGGATGCCCCATTTGTATATCCGGTGCCTGGGTTAGTAACATTGACGTTTGTTAATGCAGCACCGTCATTAGATGTAGTCCATGTACCCGCAGCACTAGAGCCCCCTCCTCCGGAGAAGGAGAGGCTACCACTAGTCTGTGTAGAAGAGTATGCACCAGCACCCCCGCTCTTGGCTAGGCTGGCTACCGAAAAAGTTACTCCAATTGTACCGGCTGCACTTGACCCTCCACCACCTGAGAAAGACAATGAAGAACCATTAGTATAGCCATTTCCACCGGAATTAACCGACAAAGAAGAAATTGCTGCCCCACCTGAAGTGTTAGTAAAAGAAGAGTAAAACCCATAGAAAGATTTAGCATTGCTACCGTCTGCACTACCGGACACTCTCTTGAGTCTGAGCCAGCCAGTACTAGGTAGACTTGGTGGTGGTGTAGCCACAGGTTTGAGTTGTGCACTATTAGGTGTGTAACTTGACATGTTGCCTAAGTCTACCCAAGAGTATCTATCTTGTCTAACAGCATCTTGGAAGGATGGAAGGAACGTACCACCTATGGCTTTGAGATTACCCTCACCAGGGTAGGAGTTAATCGCCGCTGATACTACTGCTCCTAACTCTTCTGAGTTTTGCACTCTAGTAGCATCGACTATAAACACATCATTAGGAGGGGTTGCCTCAGATAGTGTTGAGTCGTAAGTAGTCAATGCTACATAACCCACCCTAAACATACTAGCCTGCAAGCCGAGAGTGATAGTTTGACTGTCGAGTGAATGTGTCTGTGAGTTTGGTAAGTGTTTAGTACCCTGAGATGTAGTTGGGTGTGGTGGGTTCTTGCGTACGGAATAATCAAACCAATTACCGCCAGCAGGGAAACCACCATCCATATGCCAGCGTGAATGGTGAGTAGTACCGTAACTGAAAGGGTGGCCGTAAACTGGTGCTGCATTGTTATTAGCGTCACCGAAGTGGTTGGTGATAAGATACGCATCCTCTGAATCACCTTGATTGTACTCACTGCTAGGTGAGCCATATGCAGGTTCCCAATTCCTCATAACGGAGTAAGGGTATGTGTGGGTCTGTTGATATTTGAGTGTGGGTGGCATGTATCTACGAATGCCTGCCCTAGCGACATTACTCCTACCCATCTGATTAGGTAGATACAATCCATCTTCTGTACCTGAAGAGAAGTATATGTTACTGCTGTCTCTTTGTATGTGAGTAACTTTGTTAGCAACTGTCTGACTAGCAGCAGGCTCTACTGTACCTGTACCTGTATATTGATTGAAATGCTTGGGTACAGATTGACCTGGACCGAATATAACATAGGCTACTTCGTTAACTGTGTCTGTATAACGTGAATAAGGATGTGCGAAACGAAGGACTACTGGAGTGGGATGAGTAATGGGTACAGACTCTCCTGTGCCTGTATCGTCTTGGTAAATAGCATTCTTGTCACTAGCCGAGATACCAAAGGTTTGTGCTGATGTTCCTGCTTTGAGGTCAGGAGCCAGCACTGCATCAGAGTTCATGAATGGGGGAGTGTTCTCCCCTCTATGTTGGTTGAGTAATGCAGTGCCTGGAAACATGGCTAGCATGGCTGTAGTGTCTAGTATGGAGTGGGCTCCCATGTTCTCTCCGATATTCTGCAAACCTGTACAACCTGTAGGTCCTGCAGCGTATGGGTGTGAATAGAACTCTGTGTAATCATTCTGAGTACCGTCATTGATATCCATCACCAAACCACTGAACCCGCCACCGAAATAGAGTGGCACACTGTGGTCAGGGCTTGATTGCCCACCACGGAAATAGGTCAGTGGCTCTCCATAGACGTTGCCGGAGAGACGATAGCCAGCAAACTCTGCCTTGAATTGACTGTATAGGAAGGAGGGGTCACTAGGGATTGAGAAAGCAGATGTCCCATCAGTGTTTACGTCAATTATATCGAATGTGAAAACAGAGCCTAGACTTGCATTGTACTCAAAGAAACCTCGAATAAAATTGTCTTCGTCTAAATACATAGTCTTCTCTTCTAGATAAGATGGGTAAGATGCTTCCGCTTGACGGAAAGTAAGAACAGGGCCACCTAGGAATATACCACTCAAACCTGTACCGCTATTGCTATGCTTCTGCAATGTCATTTGTATCTTCTTTGAATGACGGGCATCAGTATTAGTAGTAGATGATATAGTAGTCCCGTCAATTCTAGCAACGTGTGTCTCTATACAAGGAAGTATGTGGTCACCAGGCCATGCCATGTAACTTTGCCCTGTTAGATGGCTCTTCCATTCTGCAGTGCTAACCATTTGGTTGGAACTGTTGATTAGTAAAGGTGTGGCGGTATTAGCATTAGGTCCCCTAGAGTTGGTTCTTACCTCTAATATGTTAAATGGTAGATAACCAACTGCGTCTTGCTTACCTGCTTCTATCTCAGCCAAGGATAATTTAGATGTGCCAGCAGAAGCGTTCTCTAAACAAGACGCTAGTAGGCCTAGGTCTCTTCTTCTTGTTACAGTGAACAGGTCTTTGAGAGGTGTTACGTTCTTCTTGTCTGAGAACTTTGTTACGCACACTGCCGTCTTGGCGTTTTCCCCCATCCAACTCTTGAATGTCGTACCATCAGTAGCATACATATCACTGATGTCGAGATATGATTTATCGTTGGGGTCTACTGACATAGCGTGTTCCACAGCCGCTGCTATGACTTCATCGGTCAGTATAGTAGTCCAGTTTAGGCTAGGGCTAATTATAGCAGGGTCTATACTTGTGCCCTCTACCCCTGTGTTACTACTAGTAGCCCACTGTGTAACAGAAGGACTACTGAAATTAGGTCCTGTGACCCCATAGAACTTATGAGGACCACCATCAGCATTGTGTGTTCGAGAAGTATAATGCACTACTGTGGTAGTGTTCCCCACATCAGTGTATACTAATAATCCACTATCAGGGAAGCCTAGGAAGCCGAGTGTATCTATGGCACCTCCACCATTATTAGCATCGACATAAGAAGGGTGGTGTGTGTGTATTGTATGTATTGTTAAGGTGGAACCGGCTTTTTGTGTCGAGACAGCATATCCATTCGCTGGAGATTTGACTCCTTTCCACTCGTTACCTCTCCATGACTGAGCAGGGAAGTCAGAACGGTCAGGATGTACGCTACCTTGCATGTTCTTACCGATTGTGAAACCTCCTTGTGATACGTCTCTGTCATCGAAGTGAATAACTATCTCATTTTCTAGAGTAGTTGGGAGTTTAGTTTCTTTACCAGCAAAAGTCTTACCTTCTTGGCGATATAATAATCTGATAGTATGGTCAGTATCTCGATGGTCTGTGAATCTGAAACCGTACATTTCACGGTCAGACACGTTATTTTTCTCTGCGTTAGGGACATGTGCTGTGTATGAAGATGGACCTACTGAACTGTATATCTTGTCTAAACGACTAGTTTTACCATCTTCACCAAAACCCCATCTACCAGCGTCAGGTGCCCAACCAGGCACTCCACTCGCTACCAACCCGCCAAAGTTGATGCGAGCCTGCGCTCTAGTGCCTACTCTTAGACCCTCGACTAGAGTCTTACTGTCTCCTTGAGACTCGAACGATTCGTCATACACTGTATTGGCCGCTCTACCTATAGTCATCTCATCATTGCCATCTCGTCCAGTACTCTCTACAGACGAGTTGTAACCAAAGTGTAGATTACCAACTAGGTCAGAGTCTGCCTCATCTACAGGCACCAACTGCCTAAGTGTGGTGATAGGAGCGAAAGGCCTACCGTTCTTGTTGATAGGCATAGGTGCTGGATGCATGTTCTCATCCTCACCCTCAGAAGGTAGACACCAACTGTTGCGGAACCTGCCCCCATGACCTATGAGGAACTCAGGTTTGTATGGAACCTGCCCTGTGCTGTTGTCGAGCCAAGTACAGAAGTTGCGTCCCGAAGCGCCTGGCACTGTAGAGTGTATGATTATGCTGAATCCTTCGTTCCCGTCCATGTCCTTGACGGCTCTACCCAAGTGTGCACGCACGTATCCCATATGAGTGCCTCGGTCTCTAGTCGCTGATGAGACAGTGTCCCAAAACGCGGCAGGGTCATGGGCTGACCCTCCACCGCTCATTGCTTGTAATGCGGCATTTTGGTTAATTCTCCGGATAATCTCGGTGGCTGCACTCTCTATATCAGAGACACCGTCTGCTATTGCGATGTCTCCAAAATCAATTGTTTGTCTTCTTACGAAGTCCATGTCTCTCCAATGTGGTAAGTGTTGCAGCCTATCCTCTGCATGACTAGAAAGGTCATGCGCTGTTGCTCTTATACCACGCAAGCAAAGGAAAGTAGGTATGGCTCGCGTACCATCGGGTGTGTCAAAGAATGTACTATTGTATGAATAGACGGAAGAACTCTCTGATGTAGTCTCCTCATGTCTAGCCTCTGCTTGAGATACAGACACTGTAGATTCTGACAATCGGCCAGTCGCACCGTCTATAGTAGAGGTGCCGGAATCTACGTAATGGTCGTGTACTGTATCTCTGTCATATGTCGCAACTGACGGATTCATTAGATAGGAGGAACGGTGTGAGTAAGCACTCTCTATGAAATCAGAACGATTACTTGTGTTGACTTGGCTCTTAAACCCTGCAGCGACATCCAAACCGTTTACTGTAGGTGTGCTTTGAGATGTCTGAACTTGCATGAGCAAGTCATGGAAAGCGATAAACTCCTTGTCATGAGCAACATCGTACAACAACACCCGAGCATGCTCATCGGTGTCTAGGTAAGGGTCTAGGTATGCGACAACAGGTGCTGTACTTGCTAGGTTGCCAAGTTGCTGCCAGTTCAACGATACCGTTTGATTGACATGTTGCACGAAGTTACTGGCTGTCTCTCTGCAGGTGTTACCTATCAAGAAGTTCTCAAGTGGGATAGTAGTGTTGGCTTCTGTGGTCAACTCCGCCTCTCCACCATTAAACTTGTTCCAAACTTCATGCTGGTTGAACACACCACGTGACTTGCAGAACATACCGTCTATCGCATGCGGGTTAGTGTAATGCATATTCATCCAAACGGTATCACCTAAGCGTAGACCACCTTGAGCGTAAGGATAGTTCCAACTTCTGTTGAGTTGATGAGTTGAGTTCGTACTGTTGCCGGTGATAGACAAAGTGTCTCCGACTGTGGCCGTACCACTGGTTACTGTGATAGTATTGATTGCTTCTAAAGTGTATGTGAATGTGACAGAGCCTCTTGTGCGGGTGTTGATAGCCGTGAAGGTAGTGACTGACTTGACTATAGGTATTGTGTCGCTGTCAATGTTGAAAGCAGCACCACCCGCAGTGCCGGACAAATAAACTTCTCCAGTCTTATTTTGTATTCTCTTAGCATGTGGGTTAGTTTCCGGACCCGCTTTGAACTCAACAGCACTGACGTACTGACGGAGTCCGTAGTCGATATTGCCACCTTGAGTCTGAACGTTACCTCTGTCATAGTAGAAGGGTCTACGGAACTCGTTAGCACTGCTAAGACCACGAGGGTCGTCTCTAATTGGTGTGCCATTGAAATCTAGGTAAGGTAGTAATGAGATACTGCTGCCCGTCTTTACGCTATCTAGGAAGTCCTTACTAGTCTCTTGAACCTGTAAGTAATCAACAGTCGCATCTGTCACTGAATGTATCAAAGCCCATTCTCCATCAGGGGTAAATATTCTACGTAGCATAGGTATGCTCCTCATTCCTTTGACTTTTCTTTCAGTGCCAGTAACATCTAGTGTAGTGTCACTCGGCATTCTATTAACCAAGTCCTCTGCGTAAATACGTACATATCCGGAACGTGACACCTGCGTAATAGTAGGAGCATTACTAGTATCCCAATCAGCCGAAGTGATAGTCCCATCATCGCTCTTGTCACCATATACTGTCTCCCTCAATCTCAATACTACCCCGCTAGTGAAATCCTCTACTACAATAGACCCGTTATGTCCATTAGCGTGCTCTATTGCAGACTTGAAGTTCTTGTTGAAATTAGTGTACCACGTATTCTGCCCCACGAAAGCACCTTGTGTCTCGCCAATGATTACATTGCCACTACCATCCACATTGCCAGTGGTACCACCTGCTGAGACGATGTATTTCTTAACAGTCCCTCTAGCATCAGTGATTGTATAACTCGGTGTAGAAGTATCAGCAGATTGAGCCCAAGTACCACTATGTGATACAATTGAGCCAGCACCTGCTACAGCAGCATCTATCTTGTTGATGCGAATAGATACGACATTGTCTCCATCTTGTAATCGCTTGTGATAAGGACCTTCTACGTCTCTGTCAGGGGGGTAGAAATCCTCAGGTCTCCTACCTACTGGGTTAGGAGCCCATGTGTGTGCAGTCATTGTGGCATCGACATGTAGTTTCATGCTATTGCCTGGAGATGGAAAGGTGCCGTTGGTTGGGTCATTAAAGAACTGATTGGAGAAGATAGGTATCTCTACCATCGCTCTCGTGCTTGCATATTGAGTCCCTAGTTGATAATCGTGTGATACACTATTAAGTGTTTGAAACAATCTGTCGTTGATAGTAGTGCCGTCAGAGATAATACTATCCTCATCAAACTTGTCATCTATAACAACAGTGTCCCCTACAGACAACCCTGTGTTTGATTGCCATGCAGCAAAACTGTCCAAGTCTAAGCCATTAGAATCTTTGAAACGACCCGTTCCTACATGACCTGTGCCTGAGTGAAAGTAAAACTGTGAACTAGACAGTTTGTAGTACTCAAAATTAGCACCGCTTGGAAGATAGAATCTGCCCCTAGGACCAAAGTTAGCACTTGCATCAATTGAATCAGAGTTGTCAGCGAGACCAGTATTATTATTCAAATTGATAATTTGCACATAGTGATTACTAGAGTTGTCTATCCCTCTAACTCTAGCACCACCATCTCTCCTAGATGACCAGCCCATTCTACTCAATACACTCTTGTCCCACGTAGGTTGAGTTAACACAGCGCCTTGGCCAGGCCCACCTAGAGTGACGCTTACCACAGGAGCATCTGGAGATACCTCTTTGACTATAGTAGAATCGGGAGCACCTTCGCCACTGAAGTTTGCTTCCATAGATGCAACATCATCCATGAGCCCTCTACCTATCATAGCAAGACTTGACCCTGCATCAGACTTGGTTTCCTTGAAAGAAGTGATACGCCCTCTGGTGATTAAGAACTCAGTAGACAAGAGTAGTGGGTCGTTAGGAGTATCAATTGTTTTTACTAAAGACATTGAGCGTGTTCTGTTAGATGGTTGTACTACAATAACAATGTATGGACCTTCTTGGTAATTGGTAATAATGTCAAAGACCTCAAAGACACGGTTGACGAGATTGGCTGAACCTTGATTACCTGAAGTAGGTGATAAAGCGAACTCATCATCTGTATCTATGAGAGTTTTTGCTATTGAAGTGTTAGGTCTCATTATCATTTGATGATACACTGAGGGGTGAGTGCTGTCTAATGCATGAGATGATGCTATACCCACAGGTGGAGATTGGGGCTCATCAGTAGCCAAACGTGGAGTATAATTAGCAGGAGTCATACTCTTGTCTAATTCAATCTCGAATAACACCCCTCCTGTATTATCACCAGTTAATGTATAATTGCTCATGTCAACAGGGATAGACCCCATATCATCAACAGAGAACGTCAATAGTCCGCCAGGTGCTTGGAGTTTCTTACCACTAGATATAGCAGACGCTATAGTAGCAGCAACCCTCTTGCTATTGATGAGTGACCCCCCAGCAGGGACAGTCTTCTGTACTAGCAGACACGGTCCTGATGTATTCATAGTAGCACCGGTTAAATCGATGGCGTTGTAGTGAATCTCAACTAATGGAAAATCAGAATCTCCGGTTTCTAGCACTGCTACTCGGGATTCTGCCTCAGGAGTAAGGTGTAAGTTGTAAACATCATCAGTTTGAGTAACACCGTTTATTGGGTAACCCTTCATTAAGAATGGGCGGACATCGAAACCGGCACCACCTATTGCTATGATAGAATCCCTGTCAGGGTCTAGTGTACTCAACCCGTTTCTTATTACTTGCTTGGCTGTGCTAGATGTCAAAATGCCGTGAGGGTTAGTTTGAGCACCTGACTTGAAAACTGAGATAGGAGTGTTTGTACCTACTTGTTCTCTCAAGCCAATACTATTCCCGTCAAATGATACATCAATCAAGTCGGCTAAGCCGTCCATAGTTTGAGTGACAATTTCTTTGCCGTTGGGAAACACTCTCAGAAAATCATGACCTGTAACATAGTTAAAGCAGTGTCGAGCAGTGTGACCTACTTGGAACCTGTCCTTCACACCCCAATTTCCACTGGAGATTGTGAAGGGGTTACCACTCTTGTCTATACTCATACGTCGGTTGTAGAGATATCCGTGAAAACCATTGTCGCTCTCGTCACGGACTACTATGCCAGTGGTATCTATCCCTTGACTGCCTAACCCATGGGTCTGTGTAAAATCATCAGTACCTGTATCAATCAGTATATCTGATTTAATAAGAACACAAGTGCTGTCATTGGCTAGATTATTAGTGGAGTCAAATGCTGTACGTCCGTGTAACACACCACGCAAGCCAGTGTCTGTAGAGGTCTCAAAATCTAAGTGTGCACTGTTGACTGTTATTGTATTACCACTTGTGTTGAGTTGGGTTATCCTAACTCTCTCAGGTGCTTTGTTGTTAGGTTTCCCTGTCTTGATATCAGTGCCTGTGGGATTGATGATTAGGTTCCAAGGGGTGTGGTCTATGTCTATGACCTGCGCTCCACCAGAGTGAGTGTTAGCCGCTATTTTGTACTTACCCAATGAAGTCGGGTTGTATGTGCCGGATAACGTGTCACTCTTTCCCGACATGGTTTGATACATAGTTTGTATTTGAGCACTATCTAATGTTAGTGTAGTTGCACCTGCACTAACACTCGACTTGATATGATACACTGTGTCATCAACATCGATATCTTCCTCAAAACGCCACAAACCCAACGTAGTGTCATTTTTGACGAATGGGAAGAGATTGACAGCCGTAGTATCTACACCTCTCCTCCAATGCACACTTTCGATATAACCTCTGAACTGCCCACCCTTACCTCCTATGATGAAGTCAGAAGATGTGACGTTGCAGGACACTGCTTGGTTGATTTTAGTGGATGCTACAGTCTCTCCGTTGATGAGTAAAGATATTCTCTGAGGGGTGAACACTCCAGCAATGTGTATCAACGGAGAACTGGAACGACTTAGGTCATCATTACCTAGTGACGAATGTGCTTTGATAGGAAAGTGTATACCTCCATTCCCGCCAGTTATTGAAGTGCCACTATCTACACGATAGGTTGACCTTCTGCCTTTGGCGTCTTGAGCACTAATTGTGAAAGAGGCACTACCTGGTTCCTTAACGCTACCTAAAGTGAGGACGAATAAGTCGTCTTTGCTTGCTACTACTCCCCCATAATCAGGTCTTACCCATGCTTCCACTGCGAATCGACTTAGTCTACGTATGGTTCGAGGGACTGACATGCCCTCTTCGTGCCTTCTGCCGAACAATGACCTAGAAGAGCGTCCCTCATCAGTACCAGCCTTAGTAGTTATACCAGTAGAGGAGAAGTCAGTTATAGAGCAAGTTATCGAATCGCTAACACCGTTAAAATAAAACGCATTGCTCTTCTTGCCTATTACCGTCATTTCAAAGCCCCGCTATCAAGTCTAACGGTTGAAATGTCAGAGTGGCGTCGTAGGTAGTATCACCTGCGTTGTACTTGAACTCTAATGATGTGACTGTGCCCCTAATACCAGTGTATATGCTTTTTGGGTTGAACTCTGTTGATGAAGATTCGGTATTACTAACAGCGTCTTTATTCTTATTACCATATCCTGTAGCGTATATGAAGTTCTTACCAGTGTAAGACTGAGGAGTGGAAACAGCAGTATCACCGACGATAGAGCCTGAGAATGAATTGTAGGGAAGTTGCAATCCGACTATGTAATCACTCTTTGGGGAGTTTACATCCCAATTGAATTGATGGCTACCGAGCGCCCCCAGGCTTGTACCTCCTATAGCACCAAACACGTGATTGTTAATGACAGAACCTACTAGATTCTGCACTTTATCACCTGCTGAAAAGCAAGCCTGTGCTTCTCCTCCTGAAAATATTTCTATGGTAGGTTGCTTTGTAGTTCCGGAGGCTGTGTATATAGGTGAGTCTGTTATTCCCCCCACCCCACCTAGGTTCTTGTTAGTCAATTCTAAACGACTCTTCTCACCACCAGTGTCCCTAAGTGTAGCCTTTACCTCTGCAGTTAACAATGCAGAGAATGTCGAATTAGAAGTAATACGGTCTTTGAGTCGTGCAGCCAAAGTGCTACCTTTGTTGTCTGGCATGTCGTCTACTCTCACTCCCATATCAGCATCACTAGTACCACTATCAGCACTGTCTTGCAG
>TARA_R110002012_G_scaffold17047_1_pt1 | contig 27111 bp, 19 predicted proteins | sample TARA_R110002012 | Tara Oceans TARA_R110002012 (sample SAMEA4396515) | marine metagenome | biome: Westerlies Biome; feature: [DCM] deep chlorophyll maximum layer (ENVO:01000326); material: water (ENVO:00002006), including particulate matter (ENVO:01000060) such as... | depth 40 m | reverse complement strand
TTTGTGAAGCGTTGGACTGTCAGCCAGGGGATATCTTGGAATATAAAAGCGATATATAAACTGATGCCGAAACATACGTTAAAATTCTGCACTCTGTAAGATTTTAAATCCCTAACACAAATGATGAAATTAGACTGCCACATTTGTCATAATTACCGAGAAGCGGGTGCACTAATAGTAGTTAATTCCGCTTTTCTTTAATCCAACCCACCGACTTTTATCCAATGGAACAACCAGTGATAACTTTTGAGGAAATCATCAAATTAAACGGCCATGAATGGGATCGGGCATATGCAGTGCTGAACTATCATCCTGATAAAGGCAATATCAAAAAGGCAGTAATGGACTATAGTCTGGTGATCTATCACAATCTTTCCCAAGTCAACAGACATAATCTAATCCATGACAAAATATTTTTAGATACAGCTAATGCCAAGGTGTTAATGGGTAGTAGGCGGACTCGAATAAACAGGTTTGAAGGGAACAGCTGAGGTTAAGTAAACCAAATGTAATCTGATAAGGATTGAAGGGGGAGTAAGGCGACAGAAATCTGTACCCATGTACTTTTAATTTCAAATGAAAATATTCAAAGCCCATTAGATGGGATCGACGATATTCTTAATTTAGTCAAAGCAGCACCAGGAACCCTGTGGACAATTGCGATATAGACGCAATAGGTGAGTGAAATGTTGTAACTTCTAGTGTTGTGCTTCATTAAATGAAAAAGAATAGTAAAATAGCTTTTGGTTGCTTTGGAGGCATAATAATATTCCTTTTTATAGCTTATTGGGAGCTTGGTTGATAGCTCCAGGCTCGTATGCCAGAGCGGAGACTTATGTTTTCGACATACCTGAGGACTCATTACTGACTTTAATTTATGAGGTCAAAAGAGAAAATCCTGAATTAGACTTAACCAAAAAAGTAAACATTGCAAATGGACAGTCCTTTGATCTAAAAGATGGAAGAAGAGACGAGAATGACTATTGGCATTCTGTGTATTTCTATTATCCTGACAAAAACGAAATCCTCCACACGTGGGCAAGACCCAAAACTAAAAACTCAACAACGTTTGCTTTTGTCGGCATAAACAGTGGTTTGAGTTTAGGGAATTGGAGAACTATAAATGAGAGTTTTTGGTGGTGGAAAAACACGCCTGATAAAAAGGAATTCGAAGAAAGGATTTTGAAGAAAATAAAAGAAAAAACGAAAGCACAACAATCGCTATAAAACATGCCCTTTGGGACACGTTTCATAGCGGGACCGGTATAAAGCATTTTAAAAGACACTGATTAACAATGGGAACTTGGGGAACAGCAATAAAAAGTAACGACACTTCGAGCGACATTTACGCTGACTTTTTTGATCTTTACAACGAAGGAGAAAAGCTAGATGTAATTGCGGAAAAGCTTATTCGTGACAACAATGAACTTATTGAAAATCCTGATGACTCAAATATTTTTGGTTTACTCTTGCATTGGCACTTTGGGAAACAAAAGCATTAGACAAAGAGACCTTCAACCGAGTTAAAGAAATTATTCAGACTGAAAAGGACTTAAAAGTTTGGAGAGAACTTGATGCAGATGAAACGGAGATTAAAAAATGAAAAGACGTTTTAGAAAAGTTTCTTTTAAAAATCAGTTCAGAGAAGGACAAGCCAAGAGCAAAGAAAAAGAAAAGAACGAAAGAGCCGAATTTTGAAAAGGGAACTTACTTAACTTTTAAACTTCCAAACGGAAATTATGGTGGTACTGTAGTATTAGAATCTGACAAACAAACAGGATTTGGTTATAATCTAGTAGTAACAACAAGAATAAAATGACTAGTCCTGAATAGGCGTTACAGTTTTACAATTATAAAATAATTAGATAGCATCGGGTTGCTCCTCGGTGCTATTTTTAGTTTTATATGTTCTTATTTTGATCTTTTCCTGTTTGTGCATGGTGTTCGGGGTATGCAACCAACAGCCCCAGTGTGGTCTTTCATGGTTATAAATATGAATAGATTGTCGGATTAGTTTTCGCATCAATGTCAGATCCTCGATCGATATTCCCCGAATAAATTCCTGTTTTAGGATGCCGTTCACTCTTTCTGCTACGGCATTTTGGGAAGGATCGTATTGTTCGGTCATGCTGGACGTTATGTGATTTTTGCGAAGAGCAAGCTGATAGTCATCGCAACAATACTGCAAGCCTCTATCTGAATGGTGGATCAATTGGCTTTGGGGATATCGGCGGTTTTTGACAGCCTGTTCAAAGCATCAATAGTACCGGATGCATGGAGGCTTTTTGAGACATTGAATCCCATGATTTTCTTCGAATAAGCGTCTGTAATCAAGGATAAATACATGGGGTTTTGCCGATTCCCTATATAGGTTATATCAGACACCCAGACTTGCTCCGGCCGGTCAATTGTTAGTTCATCAATCAGGTTTTTATGTTTTCTAAATCGGTGATGGGAGTCTGTAGTGATGTGATACTGCCTTTTAGGGACAATTTGCATGTGATTGGCTTTCAGTATCTGGAACAATCTGTCCCTGCCAACCCCAAGGGCTCTAAATTCATCCTCCAGCAGATGGTATAATTTACGTGTGCCAACCCGGGGCATTCTCATGCGTACTTTTTCGACGAGTGACACCACCTGGGTGGAGATTTGCTGTTTGCGGTTCCTTGAACTGATTCTCCGGTAATAGACCTGTCTGTCAATCCCCAGCAGTCTGCAGGCGAAGGTTACCCCTTCTTTTTGCTGAGTCTTGAATCGGTCAACTGTTGAGGTAAGGACTTTTTTCTGATCGGGATTTTCAGCTCTTCTTCGGCAATATCAATCATCATGTCAAAAATAATGACCTTCTTATCGCTAAACTCAAGCTTCTTTTCCAAAGAGGCTTTCTGCTTCTCCAAAAGCTTGACTTTCGCTTCCAGTTCCAACAGCCTTTGGTCCGGTGATTTTTCCAAAGTCAGATGTGATTTATTTTCCCAATCTAAACTACCATACTTTCTTAACCAAGTAGTGACCGTGGCATTCCCTTGAATCCCATATTAAAACTGGGCCGCTTTTATTCCTATACTCCCGGATTCAACTTCCTTCACAACCTGCATCTTAAAAGAATAGCTGTAGTCCCGCTGGGTTCTTTTAACATATTGAGAATCATTCTTCTTTTTCATAACATTACTTTTTGTGTAACGCTATTTCAGGACGGGACATAGATAAATATAAAAAAGGCCCCACAGAGGAGGCCTTCTTATATTTAGTTAAATATCAATAGGCGTTTTCGTGACCGACAACAATGGATTTTGCTGTCATCCAAATAATTCTGAGATCTAGTGCTGGATTCCAGGTCTTCACATAATGCATATCCAGCTTATATCTAAAGTAGATGGAGTTTGAAGCATGAGTCTCGCCTCTATATCCTCTGGATTGAGCAAGCCCAGTGATTCCTGGCTTCATCAAATGTCTCTTCTTATATCCTGAGATTTCCAATTCATGGGCGTCATTCTGGATAACCAAATGTGGTCTAGGACCTACAATTGACATGTTGCCATATATTACGTTAAGAATCTGAGGCAATTCGTCCAAACTTGTTTTTCTAAGGACTTTTCCTACTTTGGTAACTCTAGGATCATTTTTTACAGCCATTTTTAAATTGGCCTCCTTATTTACTACCATAGAACGAAACTTGTAACAATTGAATCTGGAGTTGTAAATTCCTTCTCTTTCCTGCTTGAAGAAAACCGGTCCCGGCGAGTCCAACTTGATAAAGATGGCAATAATCGGGAATAGCCACCATCCGATCACCAGCATAAACCCAATGGCACATACTAGATCAATCATCCGTTTGATTGTAAGGTTTATCCAATTCATCTGAGGGGAGATAATTGCTTCGTTTCCGTTGTGAAGCCTAACTTGGGAATTGACATATAGGTCAAAGTTCCCAATTCTGTTTCGTAAATAATTAGTCATAAGTTAGTTGCTTAAGTTGCTTTTCTAAAAAAAAACCTGTTTGACTATTTTGGGATAATCAAATGTCGGTATTTTTTAAAGATTTCGCAAACAAAATCAATAAATTTTTACATATTCATAAAATACACTTTCCGTGTAATAACCTACTATTTATAAGGTTTAAAGCCATTATACTTAATAATTCAAATCCATTTGATTTTAAATAGAATGGGAATAGGCAGTAGTTTCGCTATTTTTAACTGATTCAAGAAATGGAAATCAATGATTTTTTTATAAAATCATCTGCATGCTAAATGGTTAGTTTTCAGAGAGATATTAGATAAACTTGTATTTTATTTAAAATTATTTTAATAATAGGGCATAAAGCTTGCCATTTTTTGAATAATTTCTTTTATAGTTGTAGCGTAATTCTTTAATGCTTCGTTTAAGTATTTGAATTCTATACCAACTCTACCAACTCTTATGGCTTTTCTTCTTTCATTTTTGTCCTCTTTTGTAGTAGGAATTCTATTTTTCCCTGTGCTTATCAGTGTTTTACAGCGCTATCAAATCTCAGATGCTCCAGGGGGTAGGAAAATCCACCTGAGCAAGATCCCTTCTATGGGTGGAATTGGTTTTGTGGTAGCTGTAGGCATAGCTATGGCAATATGGGGATGGGAATACCCAAAAGTGGAAACTCCTTATCTTCTAGGTGCGATTTCAATTATGTTTTTCGTAGGATTAAGGGATGACATGGTGGAATTAAGCGCAAGCAAGAAGATACTTGGGCAGCTCATTGCAGTAGTTTTGGTGGTAGTTATAGCTGATATACGCATCAAAGGTTTCCATGGATTTTTGGGAATCGGAGAATTCAATCTTTTTACCAGTTATGTATTCTCTTCCTTTACCCTATTAGCACTTACCAATGCTTTTAATCTAATAGATGGACTGGATGGATTGGCCGGCACAATTGCATCTATAGTCTTTTCTCTTTTAGGAATATGGTTCTATTACCAAGGCTATTTCAGCTATTCTCTCTTAAGCTTCATCTTTTTAGGAGGCGTGATAGCATTCTTGGTTTTCAATTGGCACCCTGCGAAGATTTTTATGGGGGATACAGGTTCTTTGACATTGGGTTTTACTATGGGAACCTTGGTTATTGCCTTTATGGAATATAATGTGGAATTACCTTTTGGCAATTTTTGGAAATTCGAATCCGCCTTCTCAGCAGGAGTAGCTTTGATGATGTTTCCCTTATACGATATGGCAAGAGTTTTTATCCGAAGGATTTCCCAAGGTAGAGGCCCAATGACTCCGGATAAATCCCATGTGCATCATTTTCTAATGAGAATGGGATTGAAGCACGATCAAGTCGCAATTCTTTTAGGGGCCATACAGTTAACTATTATTGTACTGGTGATATTCCTCAGGGATTATTCTGATAACATAGTTCTTCCAATTATTGTGGGTATTTCTATGGCATTAGGGTATAGGCTTGATAAGATCACTGTACATTATTTGAAGATGAGAGTGGCCCAGCAGCCAAAGATTCTAGAAATCAGAAAATTAAATAACGAAAGAAAGTCAAAAATTAAATTAATAAAAAGTGATTTTGAAGACTCAAATATTAATCTGAATTAAACCTTATGTCTTTGTAATCATATCTTTAGTAATTATTTCCAACCTTATTTACTAAGACCTTGCATTTATAATTGAGTTCAACGATTGTAATTCACCTAAATACATAGAGGCAGGCGGAAAATCAGATAATTTGAATCTATAAATCAGTATTTTTTCTGGGTTGTAACTTAATATAAAAGCCTTTTAAGATTATTATTTTTTGTAATCAATATCTATCCGGTCAGAAGATCTGAAACAAATTATTCTTACATGGCGAGGACGATTTAAGTATCCTGAGGGCTACGATTAACCATAAACCAGACTACTTATATCCCATGATTAATAAAAAATGGATATTTATTTTTTAAATTTTCTGACCTTAAACTCACAATCTCGATTGATACTACTGAGGTATGTTGATTTATTTTATTAGTTTATTTTTCAGGCGTAAAGAAAATAAATCCAAGCAGAAATAGGATTTTCGCTGTGACGAAAACTTTAATTATATCTTTCTCAGCTATAATTTTATGTTAACTAAAATGTTTTTTAATAAGCAATTATTGGATTATATTAAATAATATCGGCAGAATATTATTTTCAATTGACTTTGCTTATTAGCCAACATATAAAGGGTTAAGCTAGGGTAGTCTCTTTTTAAAGTTTTAACTATTAACTATTTGAAGTTAAATAGGCAGCTTATCTCTTACGGATTTAGATGGAAATAATCATTGTCTCAACATGGAATTAAGCATTTGAGCCTTTTTTTGAAAAAATGCGGGTTGTTGCGTTTTAAAAATTGTGTAGTATATTTTGGGGATACTAGTTAAAAGTCTGTATGGCTCTACCTATCACCCTTATCCCCCTTTCAGTACCTGTATTTAATGGAAAAGAAAATTTATATACGCATCAGGCAATAAGTTCTGGACAAATTGCCACCTCAGGTGAATTCATAGAAAAGTTTGAGAATAAGCTTTCATCCAGGCTTAAGACTCATGAATCCGTGATACTGAATTCAGGAACATCTGCATTGCATTTGGCTTTGATCCTGTTGGGCATAGGCCCAGGTGATGAAGTCATTTGCCAGTCATTTACGTTCTGTGCTTCCGCTAACCCAGTTGTTTATCTTGGAGCGAGTCCTGTATTTGTGGACAGTGAGACCACTACCTGGAATATATGTCCGGATATTCTTGAGGATACTATTCTTAGCCGAATTTCAAAAGGCAAAAAACCAAAGGCAATAATTATTGTCCACTTGTTTGGTATGCCTGCGAAGCTAAAAGAGATTCTTGAAATTTCTGCCAAGTATGAAATTCCTGTTATTGAAGATGCTGCAGAGGCAGTAGGAAGTCAATATGAGGGATTAGATTGTGGCACATTTGGGAAACTAGGTTTTTATTCTTTCAATGGAAATAAAATCATGTCCACCGGAGGGGGAGGTGCCTTGATATCGAATGAAGCCAGTACTATTCAAAAGGCAAAACTTTTGTCTCAGCAGGCAAGGGAAAATATGCCGTACTACCATCATCTGGAAATAGGCTATAACTATAGGATGAACAACTTATCCGCAGCAATTGGGCTTGCTCAGCTGGAACAGCTGGATTCTAATGTGCAAAGTAGAAGACTTGTGAATAAAAGATATAAAACTTTATTGAAAGATTTTCCGGGAATTGAATTTCAGAATGAATCTCCAGACTCTTTTTCAAACTTTTGGCTAACTGCTATTTTGATTAATAAAGATAAAACAGGTTTTTCAAACGTACAGCTGAAAACAGCTTTGATAAATAAAGGAGTAGAAAGCAGGTTTTTATGGAAGCCTTTACATACGCAGCCAGTTTTCAGTTCAAGTCCATATTATGGAGGTACTATTTCAGAAAATTATTTCGAAGCTGGATTATGCTTGCCTAGCTCGGCAGATTTAAAGATGGAGGATCAGGAATTGATTGTAGAGATAATGTTCAATGAACTACATAAAACAGCTGAATAGTGAGTTACCGTAGTTGGATCAAAAGAAGTATTGATTTAATCCTTGCCATGCTAATGTTCATGATATTATCACCTGTATTTATAATCCTATTGGTTGGCTTGGCAATTCACCACAGTGGATCACCATTTTTTCTGCAGTCAAGACCAGGCCTGGGAGGAATTCCTTTTCAGATTTTGAAATTTAAAACTATGTCTGATAAAGTTGATGAATCAGGTGTTGTTTTACCTGATTCGGAACGAATAACGTGGATAGGTAAATTCATCAGGAGATCATCCCTGGATGAAATTCCACAATTAATTAATGTGTTGAAAGGTGATATGAGTCTGGTAGGACCAAGACCTCTGCTTGAAGATTACCTCTTACTCTACTCCAGTGAGGAGGCTAGAAGGCATGAGGTGAAACCAGGAGTGACAGGATGGGCACAGATAAATGGCAGAAATGCAATTTCCTGGGAAAACAAATTTAAGTTGGATGTATGGTATGTGGATAATATTAATTTCCTCTTGGATGTAAAAATTCTATTTCAAACGTTGGCAAACGTATTACTTGGAAAAGGCATTACGCAGCAGGGACATGTGTCCGCGGGTAAATTTGAAGGGACACCAAAAAAAGTAATGAAGGGAGGAGGTTAATATTTTAATAAGTGTGTCTGACTTCTTCTTTTAAGGGTTGGTGAGGGTATTGAATTTTAAATGATAGGAGTGAAATTTAGAATTATTGATATTGGACCTGACAGATATTAATATAAAGTTTGAATTGTTTAATATATTGGTAATTCAACAGGTATTTTTAACTTTATAAGTAACTAGTTAATTGAATATGTTAGTATTATGAATTTACTGACCCGGTTAAAAATACTTCCTAGATGGATAATTGCCACTGTAGATTCTTTTACTCTATTTATTTGTGCATTATTTGGGTATTTAGTCCGATTTAATTTTGAACTGGCCTTAATAGAGCAATATGATGCATTGGCAGGAAGCTTCACTTTTATGATGGGAGGATTGGTAGTAATGCAAGCTACCAATAACTATAAAAGCATTGTAAGGCACACTGGATTCAGAGATTGTGCTAATATTTTTAAGACTGTTCTGATCACCTTCATTCTTTTTTTAGTTCTAAATTTCTTCTATGGAAATTTATTGAATTATAATTTCTTACTTCCTTCTTCAGTCCTAGTTATAGCTAGTCTATCAACATTATTTATGCTGATTTTTTACAGACTGTTAGTTAAAGAAATTTTTGTTTATCTAAAGAATGGTAAGCTTGATAAGGAATTTAAAAACGGTATAATTTTCGGAGCCGGTGAAGCCGGTATTATTGCGCAGGATGCAATCAAACAGGATAGCATAACACATTTTAATACTGTTGCTTTCCTGGATGATGATCCTAAAAAAGAGGGGAAGAATATAGATGGAAAGCGGATTTATAAAGGATTACATAATCTTGAAAGGCTGGTGGAGCAATTTGGGATCACGGAATTAATTATAGCAGTTACCAATCTGCCAGTGCATCGAAAGAAGGAAGTAATCGATGAGTGTCTTCGGCTGAAAATCTCAGTTTCTATCGTGCCTCCAGTACATCAATGGATAAACGATGGGCTGACTGCAGGGGCAATCAGGGAAGTTAAAATTGAGGATTTGCTTAGCCGGGAACAAATTATTTTAGATAATCCAAAGATAAAGGATGACTTGGAAGGAAAGACCATACTGGTCACTGGCGCAGCCGGCTCTATAGGTTCTGAGCTATGCAGGCAAATCTGTCATTATAATCCCAAACTTCTAATTCTCTTTGATATAGCAGAATCGGCTTTATATGACATTGAGCAGGAGTTTAGGGAGAACCATGCTAACTGCCCTATTAAAGTGGTCTTAGGTGATGTTAGGAATAAGAAGAAAGTAAAGGAAGTATTTAGAGATTTCAGGCCTCAGGTAGTGTTTCATGCAGCCGCATACAAGCATGTGCCAATGATGGAGAATTATCCTGAGGAGGCAATACAGGCTAATGTGTTAGGCACCAAAGTACTTGCTGATATATCAGTTTTGGCTAAGGTTGATAAATTTGTGTTCGTCTCTACAGATAAGGCTGTAAATCCTACCAATGTAATGGGGGCAAGCAAAAGAGCTGCTGAGATGTACGTGCAAGCGTTAAATGAATACCTGGTTAAGAACCATAAAAAATACCATACCAAATTTATTACCACACGTTTTGGAAATGTGCTCGGGTCTAGCGGTTCAGTAATACCTCTTTTCAAAAAGCAGATCATTAATGGAGGACCAATAACTGTAACGCATCCTGAAATCACCAGATATTTCATGACCATACCAGAAGCCTGTCAATTGGTTTTGGAAGCTGGAATAATGGGAGAAGGAGGAGAGATATATATATTCGATATGGGAGAACCCATTAAAATATTGGATCTGGCCAACAAAATGATTCAACTTTCCGGAAAAAAATTAGGTGAAGATATTGAAGTAATTTTTACAGGATTGAGAGAAGGGGAGAAGCTTTACGAAGAACTTCTGAATGATTTCGAAACAGTTAAAATTACCCATCATCCCAAAATTAAAATTGCTCAAGTTTTACCCGCTTCATTTAATAAAATTGATGGCCAAATCGAACTATTCATTGAATTGATTGCTAAAAATTCAGAAAATGAATTGGTATCACACCTCAAAGTAATTGTTCCTGAGTTTATCTCAAATTCTTCCAGATTTGAAATTCTTGACCGCCTGAATTAGTTTTTCCAAACTTCAGTTACACCCAATATACTTACTATTTGCCCGCTAGATACACACTAGATACCCCGTATATACCCTCATGATAAAGGCATGATACTTGGGATTTGACTTGTATTGTGAATAAGCTTGGCGGAATTTTTCTATTTGTCGATTGGTGAGAATAGATTTCATGATTAGAATCCAAGGTGCACGGAGCAGGCAATGAACCACGAACTAATTTGCCTTACTTCCTCCTACGATTTCACTGCGACTGCAACTGATTACGGTGCCTTGGCTACTGTCTTCCTATTTCAGAAACCCCTATCTTTGCACGCACATTTAAGGATAAATACCTTACCAAATGAAGAAAGATTTTACATTACAATTAAGTCCGGAAGAGGCTTACGATCCCATCATTTTTCAGGAAGTAGTCCGAAAAAAGGCTGGACTTCCGGCAAGCGCTACCGATGCTATAGCACGCCAAGTAAAGCGCTCTATAGATGCACGGGGTAGAAATGTTAAAGTGAATATTCAGGCTGAACTTTTTATCAAGGAAACTCCACCCTCCCTTCTTGACCATCAGCCCGAATACAAAAATGTAAGTAATGAAGATCCTATAATTATTGTAGGAGCAGGACCTGCGGGGCTTTTTGCAGCGCTTCGTGCTATTGAGTTAGGGGTAAAGCCTATTCTAATAGAAAGAGGTAAGGATGTGAGATCCCGTAGAAGGGACCTCGCGGCAATTAACAAAGAGCAGATTGTTAATCCAGATTCGAATTACTGTTTTGGTGAAGGGGGCGCTGGTACCTATTCAGACGGGAAATTATATACCAGATCCAAAAAGCGTGGGGATATCAGAAGGATTATGGAAATCCTCGTTGCACATGGTGCGACGGAAGAAATACTGGTAGATGCTCATCCTCATATCGGAACAAATAAGCTTCCAAAATTAGTAGAAGATTTGCGCGAATCAATTCGCCAGTTTGGAGGCGAGGTATTATTTGATACACGGATAGAGGATTTTATTCTAGAAGGAAATGAGATTAAAGGCGTAGTTACTCAGAATGGTAATAAGATTACAGGAAAAGGAGTAATACTTGCTACTGGGCATTCTGCGCGGGATATTTTTCATCTACTCCATAATAAAGAGATTACCATCGAAGCAAAGCCTTTCGCCCTGGGAGTCAGAGTGGAGCATAGCCAAAAGCTAATTGACAGCATTCAATATCATTGTGGCTTGGACCGTGGACCCTACTTGCCAGCTTCTGCATATTCTCTGGTTCACCAGACAGAATTCAATAAAAAGCAAAGAGGAGTTTTTAGCTTTTGTATGTGTCCTGGTGGGTTTATCGTACCTGCGGCTACTTCTCCGGGAGAATTGGTAGTTAATGGAATGAGTCCAAGTCGTCGGGATAGCAAATTTGCCAATTCCGGGATAGTGGTTTCTGTAGAATTGGAAGACTTGCCTGAATATCAAAAGTTTGGCCCTTTGGCAGCTATGGAGTTTCAGGCAGATGTTGAGAAAAAGGCCTGGGAGGCAGGAGGTAAGACTCAAGTGGCACCAGCTCAACGTATGGTTGACTTTGTTGAAAGAAAAGTAAGTTCAAGCTTACTGCATACCTCTTATCAACCTGGGTTGAATTCTGTTGAAATGAGAAATGTTCTTCCAGACTTTATTTCTGAGCGTTTAGCAATGGCTTTTAAAGCTTTTGGGCAAAAAATGAAAGGGTATTATACAAACGAATCCCAATTAATAGGATTGGAAAGTAGAACCTCTTCTCCCGTTAGAATTCCCCGTGATCGGGAATCATTTGAGCATGTACAGATCAAGCGACTTTATCCATGCGGAGAAGGCGCTGGATATGCTGGTGGAATTGTTTCCGCTGCCATGGACGGGGAAAGATGCGCAGAGAGATTGATAGCAGCGTATGTGAAGTGAAGATTTACGGTGTAGGGGCGAATCAATATTCACCCAATCAATATTCGTCCAAATGCAAATACAACAATCACAAAGACCGGCCTTAGTAATCAAAAATCCTAATAGTTGCATATTGCTGTTCGTGCGACATGAACAGTGGCGTAATAATCGAAAAACCTGATCGATAACTCAATATGGTCTGTGAGGAAATAGACCAATGTGAGGGAGCATTTGGCCTGAAAGGCCTTAATATCCCAGCGATGGGTACAGCCCATTGCTAAGGAAGATACTAATTCTCTGGCCCTGAAAGGGACAGATCTTTAAACAAAAAACAAAGAGGTAGCATGATCCATGCTACCTCTTTGTTTTTTACTACTGAACTCCGAATGAATAATTGCGAATTTCCGGAATCTCAAATCTCAAATTCACTTCACCCAAACCAAGAACCCCAAGGGATTCTGCTCAGAATCAATACCAATCCAATTGCATACATCATATAAATGCTTCTGAATTTCGCTCGCGAAACACTCAATTTTTTTGCGCGGATATAACCGACGGATATTACCACAATCGCAATAATATTGATAAGCGGATGCTCCAGAGCAAGTAATCTCGCTGCTGGATCAGACATAGCTGAGCCTGAGGATAGCATTTCTAATCCTAATGGACTGATAAAATAAAGGATCAAACCAACCAATAGCTGGATATGGGAAAGAATAAAGGCAATCAATCCAATTTTCCGGTCTTTCTCCGTGAACTCACGGTTTGAAAGTGAGCCGATTAGCATGTAAAAAATTACCACTACCAAAGCAAGCAGTGCCAGATAAGCGATTCCTGAATGAAGATGTTGTATTCCTTTGTACATGATGTGTTTTTATTAGTAAACGAAAATAGTGCAAAGACTTCAACTCTTAACTATAAAGCTTGATTTTACTCCACAAAAAGCACCAAGCCTTTGAGGTATTCAGTTTCAGGATGGAAAATATTGATTGGATGGTCTGCCGGCTGTGTGACTTGATGGAGGATCTGTACTTTTCTACCACATTCCAAAGCTGCTGCCGTAACTGTATTTCTGAAAAGAGCTTTGTCTACCACTTGGCTACATGAAAAGGTAAATAAGATCCCTCCGGATTTAATTTTCTTCAGAGCTTCTAAATTCAGTCGCTTATAAGCCTGAACTGCATTATGTCTGGCTTTTAGATTTTTGGCAAAGGCTGGAGGATCCAATACGATCACATCGTAATCATCACCAATTTCTCGGATGTACTTTACCACATCCGCAACTTTCGATTCGTGCTTCCCTTTTATTTTGGGATTGAGTTGGATGTTTTCCCCAGTAAGCTCTATTGCTTTTGGAGAAATATCTACTGAATGAACTTCTGAGGCTCCTTCCATCAAGGCTAAGACTGAAAACCCGCCCGAATAACAGAAAGTGTTTAGCACTTTTTTGCCTTTTGAGTAGGAAGCAAGGAGTTTTCTGTTTTCTCTCTGATCTATGAAAAAGCCTGTTTTCTGACCTTTTTCCCAGTCTATTTTATAGGTCGCACCATATTCCTGAACCAAGTCAGTTTTAGGCTCACCAAAAACCCATTCATTGGTAGTTACTCCCAAGTTCTTTGGTAAAGTCTCCGCACTTTTATCATAAACACCTGAAAGTTGATCTCCGTAGGCTGCTTTTATAGCATTTGCAATTTCCTTCAAATGCGCATGCATTCCAATTTGATGGGCTTGGATTACTGCGGTGCCATTATAAAAATCCACGATCAACCCAGGGAGTAAATCTCCTTCACCATGCACCAATCGGTACACATTTGTCTCTTCGCTTTCTGTAAGCCCAAGACTTTTTCTTAATGAAAGTGCAAAAGCAATTTTCTCATTCCAAAAATCCTGGTCGATCTCCCTTTCTTCAAAAGAAATGATTCTAACCATGATTGATCCTTCAGCAAAATGACCAATTCCTAAAAACTCATTTTTAGATGAGAAAACAGCAACCAATTGGCCATTTTCGAGATCATTGTATTTTTGGAAAATAGCTCCTGAAAACACCCAATGATGCCTCCTTTTCAATGAGATTTCTTTTCCGTGTTTGAGTATGATTTTAGGATAATTCATGCGTGACTTGAGGTTTGTTGGGGAAAAGCAGGCTTCCAGCCATCATAGCGATAGCACTTGCAAGCAATCCGTAAATGTGAGAATAAATTTCGGGCTCAAAATTGTCAATGATTAAATAGGTAATCATCCCAATGATCATGGATAACATAGCACCAACTTTTGAGGACTTTTTCCAATACAATCCCGTGGTTAGAGGGATGAAAAGTGAAACCAAAAGTAGAATGGATGCTCCAGCCACTAGCTCGTAAATATTTGAATCTTGCAAGGCCATGATCACAGAGACAATGGTTACCAACAATACATTGATCCTTAAGATCCAAAGTAAATGACGATCTGTAAGTTTTCCTTTGAATAAAGGCTTGATTAAGTTTTCGGAAATCAATGCAGCAGGTGCCAACACTCCTGAACTTGCCGTACTCATAATGGCTGAGATCAAAGCTCCAAAAAAGATGATTTGAACAGGTAGCCCTCCATGTGCCAGTACCATAGACGGTAACAGCATCTGTTTATTTTCTAAGTAAAGTTCTGGATATAGTACTTTTGCACCCAGCGCTATAAAAAGAGGGAGCAGACCGAAAGTAAGGTAAAAACCACCTGCCAGATAAGTGGATCGAACAGCTACTTTCTCTGATTTGGAAGACATCACCCGCTGATAAATATCCTGGCTAGGAATACTTCCAAGGCCTATAATAATCCATGCACCAAAGTAATTAATCCAGGAATTTAATCCAGGGTCAGGGAATAATTGGAAGCTTTCATCAGGAGCAGAATCTAAAATGACTCCAACTCCTCCTGCTTCCCTTGTCACTAAAACTGAAACCACGATCAGCCCCAAAACTATCATGATGGTTTGGATAAAATCGGTAATGGAAATGGCCCACATACCACCGAGGAAGGTGTAGATCAACACAATACTTGCTGCAATCAAGATTCCTTCTGTAATACTTAAGCCCGTGACAGTCCCCAAAATCAGACTTAGCGCAACCAATTGGGCTGCTACATATCCAAAGAATACTGGAACCATAAATACAGTAGAAAGGAATTCTACCTGCTTGCCATAAATTCTTTTAAATACATCTCCTATAGTCAAAACACCCATACGATACATAGGACGTAGATAAAACATCCCAAAAAGTATAAGACAGAGTGCTCCTCCAAAAGGATCTTCAATCACACCTTGTAGTCCTTCGTCCAAATAAACGGAAGAAGCGCCAAAAATTGTCTCTGAACCAAACCAAGTGGCAAATAGGGCAGAAGCCGATAGAAATAAAGGGAGCGAACGACCTGCCAAAACAAAGTCATTCGATCCCTTTACAAATTTTGAAGCCCAAGCTCCGACGGCGATCGTGATCGCCAGATATATTATGATTGCAGTGAGTAGCAACTAAGTTAGTTTACTTAGTGGAATACATTTTTTCCCTCAATGCTTTGATCTCTTCACTGTCCAGATAATCATCGTATGGCATTCTTCTATCAATCGTTCCATTAGGAGTAAATTCTACAATTCTATTCGCAGAAGACTGAACAAACGCGTGGTCATAAGACGACATCAATACCGTTCCGGTGAAGTCTATTATCGCGTTGTTAAAAGCAGTGATCGATTCCAGGTCCAAGTGGTTGGTAGGTTCGTCCATCACCAATAGATTTGGATTCTGAAGCATCATCTTGGAGATCATACAACGAACTTTTTCCCCTCCGGAAAGTACCGAGCATTTTTTCAGGGATTCCTCTCCTGTAAAAAGCATTCTTCCCAAGAAGGTTCTCACATATGCTTCTTCCTGATTTCCTGAAAACTGTCTCAACCAATCAATCAGCGAAAGATCTGATTTGAAAAACTCAGAATTATCATTTGGCAGGTAGGCTTTATTTATGGTAACTCCCCATTTGAAGCTTCCTTTAGAAGCAGGAATTTCCTCCATAATTACCTGGAAGAATTTGTTAACAGCCTGCTTGGTTTTAGAGATAAAAGCAATTTTATCACCCTTATCAACCATCAGGTTTACATCTGTGAAATAAGTCACTCCATCCGCTTTCAATTCCAGATTCTCGGTCATGAAAATCTGATCACCGGCTTCTCTTTCAGGTTTGAAAATGATACCTGGATATTTTCTCATCGATGGTTCAATCTCATCGATATTCAGCTTTTCGATCATCTTCTTACGTGCTGTAGCCTGCTTTGACTTTGCCACGTTAGCAGAGAATCGATCGATAAATGCCTGTAATTCCTTTTTCTTATCCTCAGCCTTTTTGTTGGAGTCAGAACGCTGCTTTAACGCTAGCTGAGAAGATTCATACCAGAATGTATAGTTACCTGAGTATATTTTAATTTTACCAAAGTCAATATCCACAATATGTGTAGAAACTGAATCCAGGAAGTGTCTATCGTGGGAAACGACGATTACCAAGTTTTTGAAATCAAGCAGGAAATTCTCCAACCACTCAATAGTAGCTGAATCCAAATCATTGGTAGGTTCATCGAGAATCAGAATATCAGGATTCCCGAAAAGGGCCTGAGCTAATAGAACCCGTACTTTCTGATTACCTGCTAAGTCCTTCATTTGCATGTAATGCAGGTCTTCGGTTATTCCCAAACCTGACAGAAGAGCTGCTGCATCTGATTCTGCATTCCAGCCATCCATCTCCGCAAAGTCTGCTTCCAGCTGGGAAGCACGTAAGCCATCCTCTTCAGAAAAATCCTCCTTCATATAGATGGCATCTTTTTCCTCCATGATGGCATAAAGCGTCTTATGTCCCATTAAGACAGTTTTCAGAACTTCTACTTCATCAAAACCAAAGTGATTCTGGGATAAAACTGCCATTCTCTGACCAGGAGTGATGCTAATCCCACCGCTGGTACTTTCCATTTCTCCAGACAGAATTTTCAAAAAAGTTGATTTTCCGGCTCCATTAGCCCCAATCACACCATAGCAGTTGCCAGGGTTGAATTTTAGGGAAACTTCATCGAAAAGGGTTCTTTTTCCAAACTTGAGGGATAAGTTGTCTACTGAAATCATAAGTGGGATTTTCTTCTTTTTTGAGGCGCAAAGATAAGAATTAAATATGTGAAGACTGAGTGAATTCCCACCTTTTGAAAAATGACAGCGTAGCTTTATATTTGATGGAGTGCTTTATTTTTAGCAGTTGCCTATATTCGTGCCTATATTGTTTAATTATTTTTATATGGCTAAGTTTTACAGAGTTGCCTTCTTTATATTTTTCCTGCATTTTTTTGCAATGGTCTCTTATGCTCAACTCTCTACTATCGGTAAAGAATTTTTAGTGGGATTCATGGAAAACAATAGAGTACTTCCTGACGCACCGGATAGAGCGGTATTGGAGATAGCGGCTGTTGAAGATGCGAGCTTTACAATTGAATATTTAGGATTAACTCAAAGCCAGACTCTAAAAAAAGGAGAACGCTTTAATCTTATTGTTGATTCTCGGGATATAGACGTATTCCATAGATCGTCCGGAATTGTAGAGAATAAAGGCATTTTTATCTCTTCTTCAGGAGACTTATCTGTCTATGCCTTTAATGAGCGGTTGCGGAGTGCTGACGGTACAGTTGTGCTTCCTATCGCAGCATTGGGTAAGGATTATTTAGTCACTTCCCATTTTGAGAAACTCACTCGTCCCGTGGAATATGACGGAAATGTGGACAATGAAAGTACGCTATTGGTCATAGCCACAGAGGATGATACCCAGATTGAAATCACTAAAAGTGATACTTCTGCTCCATTTAAAATCACATTAAATAGTGGACAAAGTTACCAGCTGAAGGAAAGATTTGATCTTACGGGCTCTAGAGTTAGGGTAATCGGAGACGATGCAAACTCATGCAAGAAAATCGCAGTTTTCGGGGGAAATAAATGGACTTCTGTTGGCAACTGCGGGGCTGCCAATGATAATTTATTTCAGCAAGCTTATCCCATTAATACGTGGGGAAAATCCTTTATCCATGTAGCCTTAAAAGGAAGGACATCTGGTGAACTAGTAAAAGTAGTAGCATCTGAGAACGATACGGAAGTTTTTGTAAATGGGGTTAGAAGAGCTTTTATTGGCGCTGCTGAGTATGTGACTCTTGATTTTGAAGCGGATGAGACCGTTTCCATCACTACTTCAAAACCTTCCTCGGTAACTGTTTTATCCAAAAGTCAGGAATGCAACAATGCAAGTGAGCCAAATTATGAACAGGGCGATCCGTTTATGATTTCATATAGTCCAAATGAGCAGTTATTGAAAAAAGTTGAGTTTTCTGCACTGTCGATTGTATCTATTGCGGTGAGTTACGTGAATATTATAGTCCCAGCCGGGGCAGAATCCAATACTGTTTTAGATGGCGATAATATTGGATCGTTATTTTCTCCAGTACCTGGAAACAACGCTTATTATTTTGCCCGGGTTAGTATCTCTCAGGGAGTGCACCAATTGTCTAATCCTGACGGTTTAATAGCATACGTATATGGGTTTGGATTTTTGGAATCCTACGGATATGCAGTAGGAGCAGCTTTGGATAATCTGAACTTTGAAGTAAAAGCTGAGTATGATTTTGAAGTGGAGGGTGATCTCACCGCTTGTCTAAATCAGGAAGGAACTTGGACTATCACGCCGGATAGTGAGTTATATACCTATTTTGTTTGGGATTTTGGGGATGGATCTCCGGTGCAGGAAGGTCAGGAAGTGACACATATTTTTGATAGGCCTGGAAAGTATGAAGTTTCAATACTTGCTTCTATCAGTCCCAATACCTGCGATCAGCAAGAAGAAGAGCGATTTGAAATTGAGGTTATTGAAGATAGGGTAGAATTGCTTGGGCCAATTTCAGTCTGCCCGGAGGTTGAAGAATTGATTTACAAGCTAAGTCCTAATGAAAATATCAAATCTGTTAGTTTTGAGATAGAGGGGGGCATGATCCTGGAAGACTATGGAGATTCAATTTTAGTTAATTGGGGCCCTTCCAATCCTAATGCAAGAATAATAGCCCATCCTATCAATAAAAATGGGTGTATAGTTGCCCCTGTTTATTTGAATGTGATTGTTAACAATCAGCTGGATGCAGAAGATCCTATTGGTAATGTAGATGTCTGTTTTAATCCATTAGCTACTCACTTCTATAGTGCTCCAAACCCAACAGAAGTGAGGTCGTACGAATGGACTGTAACTGGAGGGACTATTGTTTCCGGGAAAAATGAGAATGCGGTAGAAATCAGCTGGGATATACCAGGAATCACGGGCTCGGTTAGCTACGTGACCTACAGCTCAGTGGATCAGTTATGTGAAGGGACTTCAAAGCCTATTCAGGTGCAGGTAGCGGAAGAATTTGTTGTGAGTGTAGGGACACTCGAAAATGCTAAATGTTTCGGAGAGGGAAACGGAGGAATTACACTTAACATTAGTGGCGGGACAGCACCCTTTAATTTTACTTGGTCACATGATCCAACTCTCAATGCATCCAATGCAGATGCTTTAAATGCTGGTTCTTATTCAGTTAAAGTAGTAGATCAACTTGGGTGTGAGCAGACATTGGAAAATATACAAATAACAGAGCCAGAATTATTGGAAATTAGCGCTTTAAGTGTAATTGGGGTAAGTTGTTTTGGTAAAGAAGATGGTGTTTTGAATTTAGACATCACTGGTGGGACGGCTCCTTATTCCATAGAGATTGACGATGTAATAGAATTCGATGGTCAATTGAATTTATCGAACTTAGCATCCGGGAGTTATGAACTTTTTGTTCTGGACAAGAATCAATGTTCCATTCCTGTCCTTTTTGAAATCACTTCTCCTCCTGCACTGGAAGTAGATGTGCGTATGACTAAGCCAGCTTGTCCAGGAGGTAGCAATGGGGAATTGTTTGCATTCCCAGATGGAGGGAAAGCTCCATATGTGTATTTCTGGAATGAGGGCAATCCATCTGATAATAAACTGACCGGACTGGCAAAAGGTGCTTATTCTATTTCTGTTTTAGATGCCTCAGGCTGCGTAAGCTTGGGCACAGGGATTATTACTGAGCAAGCTCCTGAGGTGAGGATGCCTACAGGATTTAATCCTTCTAGGGACGGGGGAATATTTGAAGGAGTATCAACATGTGACATCAATTTTAATATCTGGATTTACAATAGATGGGGGCAGTTGATTTATTCAGGTACAGAAGGATGGAATGGTCTAGTGGCTGGTGAAAATGCAGTGCAGGGAACCTATTCATTTTTGATGCAATACAGTTTTGAGTTGGAGGGTCAACTTCAGACAGTAGAGAAAAGGGGAAGCTTTGTCCTTATTAGATAGAGTGAAAGATTTTTTTCAATCTCCTTTGAGTGGTTATTTATAAGTCTTATTGGAAATGAATTTCATAATCCATCCATTTGGATAGTTTTGTACAAGCAAACTTTTAAACGTAAATGAAAAAGATTTTAATCACTGGAGGCGCAGGGTACATAGGTTCTCACACAGCAGTTGAGTTAGTAAAGGCTGGTTTTGAGCCAATAATTATTGATGACTTGTCCAATTCAGATATTCAGGTGCTGGATAGACTGGAAGAGATTACAGGGAAAAAGCTCGCATTCTATAAAGGAGATTGTAGCGATAGAAGTCTTTTGGACCAAATCTACGCCGAACATCAAATCACTGGAATTATTCATTTTGCAGCCTTTAAAGCTGTGGGAGAAAGCACCAGTTTACCTTTAAAATATTACCAGAATAATCTAATGTCACTGCTTGCTATACTTGATTTCATGAAGTCAAAGGATATCAAAGATTTGGTGTTTTCTTCCTCATGCACTGTGTATGGTCAACCGGCACAGCTGCCTGTGACTGAAGAAACTCCAAGGCAGGATGCTGAAAGTCCCTATGGAAATACCAAAAAAATATGTGAGGATATTTTGGTGGATTTGGTGAAAAGCAAAGCTGGAATCCGTGTTATTTCCTTGCGTTATTTTAATCCTATTGGAGCGCATCCTACCGCAAAAATTGGAGAGCTGCCAATCGGCACTCCAGCTAATCTAGTTCCTTTTGTAACTCAGACTGCTGCGGGTATCCGTGAAAAATTAACTGTGTTTGGGGACGATTACGATACAGTGGATGGATCTTGCGTTAGGGATTTTATCCATGTCATGGATTTGGCAGATGCACATGTGAAGGCCTTGTCTTTTCTAGGAAAGCAAACCGATGATTTCTACGATGTATTCAATGTGGGTACTGGAAATGGCAATACAGTTTTGGAAGTATTAAGGACATTCGAAAAGGTGAATGATGTCAAAGTAAACTTTGAGATTGGTCAAAGAAGACAGGGTGATGTAGTTAAGATCTGGGCTGATACAAAAAAGATTAATTCGGTTCTAAATTGGTATCCAAATTATTCTTTAGAAGATTCACTTCGAGATAGTTGGAACTGGCAGAAGACATTATGATACATCCCTTATAAAAGAAAATTTTCTCAATTATTCAAGATGAAACTCTCTTGATGATATTTAATTCATCAAGAGAGTTTTTTGTTTTAGCCACATTCAATGGTGAAAATACTTATCGTTTATGTAATTAACATTTTAAGGTATGTAATTAAATTTCATAAACTAAAAGCTTGTTATGTTACGTTTAGTTAATTTATTATTCGAGCACGTTTTATTATTATTGTTTCCGAGAGTTATGATTTTACTCTTGATTTAGATGATCACTTCTTAAATTCTTATTTAAGAAATTAATAGTTAAAGGCTTGGTATGAATAATACTTCCGGGATGAAAGTTAGGGAATCAGATCAAAATCCAGTTCGCAATTATCAAAATCTCGATACTGTTCAGGATGTGTCTCTGTATAGGATCTGCCAGTTAAGTGCTATTGTCAGCGGCACATCTCAAGCACTTCTTTTATTTGGTCAACCCAATGGTTTAGCCTATTATGCTGAATCAGGACTTGGTGAAACTGATCAAGCATTTTTTTCATCCTTGGTGGGGCAATTGGTAGAAAGTGAAGATAACGTGAATTGCCCGGATATTAAGGCACTAAAATTCCCCAAGGATGTTTCGAAAACTTTTACTGCAAATGATGTCAAGTCATTTTTAGGTATACCCTTAAGAGATGAAAAGGGGAAATGGGTAGGGTGTTTAACGGTCTTTGGTAATAAACCGATTTCCCTCGACGAAAAAAGTAAAACAGCGCTAGATCTGCTTGCAAGTGAAGCTTTAGTCATCATACAAGAGCGTAAATTAATTGAAGAATACAGTAATGCGGAGAAATTTTTTAATCTCTCTCATGACTTGATTTGTATAGCAGGTACTGACGGTTACTTTAAAAAAGTCAGCCCGTCTTTTACTAATTTACTTGGCTGGGACAATGAGACCTTAACATCTAAATCTTTTTTTGAATTAATTCATCCGGACGATGTTGAGAAATCCCAACGAGAACTTGAAAAGCTGGCGCAGGGAGAACTGTCCATAGAATTTTGCCATAGATTCTCTGCAAAAAACGGAGAGTATAAAACCTTGGAATGGGCAGCATCCCCTGAGCCTGAATCAGGCCACATATACGCAATAGCGAGAGATATAACCGACTCTAAGCTTAAAGAAAAACAGCTGGCCCAAAGTGAAGGTAGGCTGAGAGCCTTTTTTGAAAACTCACAAGGCCTCATGTGCACACATGATCTGAAGGGAGTCTTCATATCAGTGAATGAAGCAGGTGCCAAGAAAATAGGATATAAAGCTGAAGAAATAATAGGGCGTAGCTTATATGATATAGTTCCTGCATATCGTCACCATTTAATCGACCAATATCTTCTGGCTGTCCAAGCAGATGGAAAAGCGAGTGGTCAGATGATTACCAAACATAAGGATGGTTCTGAGTTAATCTGGATGTTCAACAATGTCCTGGAAAGTGATCCTTTGGGAGTGGGAGATTATGTAATTGGAAATGCTATTGATATTACAAAACGAGTAATACTTGAAAAAGAACTCTCACAAGCGAGAATACTTCTGGAGGAAACAGGTAAAGTAGCCAAGGTGGGCGGATGGAATCTGGATGTTAAATCCCAAAAACTAAGCTGGACTCCTACTACCAAATTGATCCATGAGGTTTCAGAGGATTTCGAACCTGATTTGAACACAGGAATAAATTTTTATAAAGAGGGGGAAAGTAGGAAGAATATTTCAGCTGCCCTAGAGAAAGCTATAACCTATGGAGAACCCTGGGATCTGGAATTGGAACTGATTACCAGTAAAGGAAACGAATTATGGGTTCGGGCAATTGGCCAGACGGAATTTGAGAATGGAAAATGTGTGAGAATTCTGGGGACTTTCCAGGATATAGATAAAAGCAAGAGAGCCCAGCTTGATCTGGAGCAGACTAGGAAAGTCTTAGATGATGTAATTAACGCTTCTTCGGAAGTATGTGTGATTTCCACCGACAAAGAAGGTCTTATTTCGGTTTTTAATATAGGTGCTGAAAAAATGTTAGGTTATTCTTCTGAGGAGATGGTTGGAAAACAGAAGCTTAGCACACTTTACAAGCAGGAAGAAATAGAGGAGTATTTGATAGAATTGGAAGGGGAATTTGGTAGGAAGATTGAATCCGGAGATATTTTCGCAGTCCGAACAGACCGTGATGGTTTTGAGCAAAGGGATTGGACATTTATTACCAAAGATGGACAGGAAAAAGTAGTGTCATTGGTAATTTCCGCCATGAGGGATGTTGAAGATAAACCTGTTGGCTATCTGGGTATTGCAATTGATATTACAGACAAGAGTAAAATAGAAAAAGACCTTATTACGGAGAAAAGTAGGCTCAATGCATTTGTCATGCATACTCCTGCAGCCGTAGCGATGTTGGATAAGGAGATGAGATACATTGCTGCAAGTAATCAATGGAAGAAGGACTATTATCTTTCCGGGCAGGAAATCATCGGTAGATCACATTATGATGTGTTTCCTCAGATTGATGAGTCAGGAAGAGAAAGATATAATAAGGTTTTAAAAGGAGCGGTAGAGCGTAAGGAAGAAGACAGAGTAAGATTACCTGGCGACACAGAAGATCGTTTTGTGACTTGGGAAATGAGACCGTGGTATCTCCATGATGGAGAGGTGGGAGGAGTGATGCTCTTTACCCAGGACATTACCGGTATAATTAAGAGAAGGGAAGAATTAAAAAAAGCGAAACTGCAGGCAGAAGAAGCTAGCATCGCTAAATCAGAATTCTTGGCCAATATGAGCCATGAGATCAGGACTCCACTCAACGGTGTGATCGGATTTACAGATCTTGTGCTGAAAACAAACCTCAATGAGACGCAGCATCAATACCTATCTATAGTAAATCAGTCAGGAAATGCACTGCTGAGTATTATAAATGATATTCTTGACTTCTCTAAAATAGAGGCTGGAAAGCTGGAACTTGATATAGATAAATGCGATCTCTATGAAATGAGCGCGCAGGCTACTGATATAATTACCTACCAAATTCAGAACAAAGGGCTGGAGATGTTGCTGAATATAGCAACTGACCTCCCTAGGTTTGTATATGCAGACTCTGTTCGTTTAAAGCAAATTCTGATAAATCTATTAGGCAATGCCTCTAAGTTTACCGAGAAAGGAGAAATTGAGCTAAAAATAGAAATGCTGCAGAGTAAGGGAGATTATTATAAAATACGCTTTGCTGTAAGGGATACAGGAATAGGAATCAAGCCCGAGAAACAAACAAAAATCTTTGAAGCATTCTCTCAGGAAGACAGTTCCACTACCAAGAAGTACGGTGGGACGGGACTTGGATTAACCATTACCAATAGTCTTCTTGGCCTAATGAATAGTAAGCTTCAGCTCGTGAGCGAGCATGGAAAAGGAAGTACTTTCTATTTTGATATTACCTTGAAAACAGAAATGGGAGAGGCCATCGAATGGATTGATATTGAAAGAATTAAGAATGTGCTGATAGTTGATGACAATGATAATAATCGCTTGATCATTAGACAAATGTTATTGTTAAAGAATATTCAATCAGTAGAAGCTCCCAATGGATTTGAAGCTCTTCAAGTGTTATCGACAGGGCAACATTTTGATGTAATCCTGATGGATTATCATATGCCATTTATGGATGGTCTAGAGACTATCCGAAAAATCAGAAAGGTCTTTGATGAATGGGGAGCGGAAGCTCCCATTATGCTGCTACACAGCTCATCTGACGATCATAAAATCATCGAAACCTGCAAAGAATTAAATGTGCACCATCGTTTGATAAAGCCTATTAAAATTCAGGATTTCTATCATGCACTTTCCAGTCTTTATAAAGTGGGCACATATGGATATAAGGAGGTTGAATTGGAATTGGAAGACTCCATCAAGGATTTTACCATACTAGTGGCCGAGGATAATATGGTGAATATGCTTTTAGCGAAAACCATTATAAAGAAGATTGCTCCGACAGCGACAATTCATGAGGTAAATAACGGATTGCAAGCAGTTGAGTATTGCAAGGAACAGTTTCCGGATATTATTTTAATGGATGTACAGATGCCTGTTATGAATGGGTATGAGTCTACCAAGAACATCCGCATGCTTGAAAAAGATACCCATGTACCTATTATAGCATTCACAGCAGGTAATGTAAAGGGAGAACGGGAGAAATGTGTGGCATCAGGTATGGATGATTTTATAATGAAGCCGGTAGTAGAGGAGACACTCGCGCTTATTTTGAACAAGTGGCTAAGTCATCTTAACTCTAATTTGAGCACAGATGACAGCACTGGACTATCCGAATTGAACGAGCATTATAACCCGGAAAAACTCCGCATTTACACTTCCTATGATGAGGAATTTCTCGCTAATATATTTGTAGTAGTCAAATCTGAATTAGCTGAGTCATTAAATACAATACAGGAATCCATTGAGAAAGAGGATCTCAAGCTAATAAATGAAGCTGGACATAAACTGTATGGTACCGCTATCTCAGCAGGGATGGAGATATTAGCGGGGATTGCAAATGAAATTGAACATTTAGAGAAATTTGATGCAGATAGGCTGGGAGAGTTATTCGCTCAACTTAAAGAAGAACTTAATTTAGTTCTGGATTTGATGGATTCTGATTGAGGATTTCAATGAATTATTGCTGACAGGAGTGGATAGTAAATCATGAATAGCGTGCTAATTCTAATCAAAAGTCTAGATGTTAACAAAAAAATATCTCCTTGAATTAGAACTTCATACAAAATATTAATACAAAATTTCTATCCTACTTTTGCATTAACGAATCTTAAACATACCTTTGCATCACTCAAAAACGGGGTAGTCGATGAGAAATCATAGTAAGCCTAGTGATTGTTGTAAACGGAGTGGTAGTTCAGCTGGTTAGAATACTTGTCCCGATTCATCGGGAAGGTCGCAAGTTGGATTGCACTTCAAAGTGGATAAAAATGTTTATCCTGATGGTGACATAAATTACGGAGTGGTAGTTCAGCTGGTTAAAATACTTGTCCCGATTCATCGGGAAGGTCGCAAGTTGGATTACACTTCAAAGTGGGTAAAAATATTTATCCTGATAGTGACATAAATTACGGAGTGGTAGTTCAGCTGGTTAGAATGCCTGCCTGTCACGCAGGAGGTCGCGGGTTCGAGTCCCGTCCATTCCGCTTAAAAATGATGAAAAAGTTCATCATTTAGTGACAAATAAATTATTGGAGTGGTAGTTCAGCTGGTTAGAATGCCTGCCTGTCACGCAGGAGGTCGCGGGTTCGAGTCCCGTCCATTCCGCTTAAAAATGATGAAAAAGTTCATCATTTAGTGACAAATAAATTATTGGAGTGGTAGTTCAGCTGGTTGATGCTTGTCCCGATTCATCGGGAAGGCCGCAG
>TARA_R110002012_G_scaffold321727_2_pt1 | contig 27144 bp, 40 predicted proteins | sample TARA_R110002012 | Tara Oceans TARA_R110002012 (sample SAMEA4396515) | marine metagenome | biome: Westerlies Biome; feature: [DCM] deep chlorophyll maximum layer (ENVO:01000326); material: water (ENVO:00002006), including particulate matter (ENVO:01000060) such as... | depth 40 m | reverse complement strand
TTTTGTAGCGAGAACGAGAGTTGAACTCGTGACCTCCGGGTTATGAACTTTAGCCGCTATTTTTTAATTTAATAACTACTGAAAAACAAGTAGTTATTAAATTTATTTTTTCTGTTTTAATGTCAACCGTATACGGTTTACTTTTTAAAAGTACTGAAAGTAATCGGTATATTTTTTAATTATTTTTTCCACTTTACGAAAAGTATAGCTTTTTAGGTAGCTTCCATGCTGCAAAGGTTTTCAACAATGTCATTATGAAACAGTAAGGAGATTTTTGTTCAGCTATAACCGTTGATTTTAAAATAAAACACTATCCTAATTTTTGTCAAATCTGGCAATGTTGTCCTTGTCCTGAGAAAAAGGAACATGTCTTATCACATACCCTTTAAATTTCCATAAAGTCGATTCGTGAAAAGACGATACAGTGCTAGAAGATTCATTTAAACAAAGAGCAAGGTACGCTCAGATGAAGCCTTTTTTAGAATTAACTATGGAATTTTTAATTCATAAAATGCTCATTTTGTATATATTAATAAAAACCAAGATAAAATTGCTATCTTATATATTCCATATGAACCTTGTCCTAATTAAACACCTATACACGTTGAATAGTTAAATATGTTATTAGAACCTTGGTCTAGATGATGCGCCCACGGTAAACAGGTCAATTCTGTCAAAATCTAAACATAAGGGTATTGACGAAGTATCCTTATAAATATTTGGCAAACCATTGGATGCCATCCAAACCTTCGCGGATATTCTTGACAGTAACCCTGCTGGGTTTAAAAGAGGTTACCTTGGGGTTGGTCTCATAGATTTCTTCAATGGAATAAGCAATGAAATTCAGCCCAGCTTCCAATTCCAGTTGGTAATCATAGGTAGCCTCCACGACATCTCCGGAAAATTGATTCGTGGTCGTACATTGCATGTTCAATGTAGTGGCCTGGGCCAAATAAATGAGCTCGTAGAAAGTACCCTTTTCAGGATTGTTATAGGCCTCGTCTTCCAGCCAAGGGATCATGGCCTCACTTGTCACCGGAAAAAGTACGCCTGAGTACCTTCCTTTATACCACAATGTAATGGGTTTAATTTGTACGGCCATTATTTCCGGATATAACCCTTCCTCCTGTCCTAAACAATTGAAGTAGAGGGCATACTTAAGATCGTTTGCGACCATTTGTTGAGCCTCATTGTCGGATAGGAAGCTTTCCTTGGGAGGAAATGTAAATTCCAGCGTCCCATCGGTCTTTAATTGTCCAATGGTAATGGATCTGTCGAGGCCCAAGGGCCAGATGGCAATATCCATCCCTTTCATCCCCTTCAATGGATTGACAAGTTTTCCCGTTAAGGTCTGGGCACTGCCCAAAACACTTAGCAGTAGGGTAAGGAGTGTAAATAACTTTTTCATATATATAGATGTTTTGGTTTTTCCGTTTCCCACGGCCATCCGCTGTGCAAACACTTTGTTCATGGGCTTTGTCCAACAGGTTTTTCAGGGTATCTTCAAAGTAAGCATCTTTTGGTTGGGTTCCGCTTCCCTTTGGGACGGTTGCATTTCCAAACGTATTTCATAGATTCCGGGCATCAGCTTTCCTTTATTGCCATTGGCCGTTCTCTTAAGAAGCTGGATAAATCAAAGGCTTCCACGGGAACATACAAGTCCCCCGGTAGCCAGGGCCAATCGGAACGTTGGCCGCTCCCTATAGTTTTTCCATTATGGACAAGGGTTGTTTTCATTTGGAAAAGCTAAATATCACGGTTCCCCGAGGTGCTTTTGGACCGGAACAGAATCTTGTGCTTCCCATCCCTAAAGCTTTTGAAAAGGAATACCGGTTCCTTCGAATTCCACTCGATGATCTCGTTCCATTCTTCCACGTTCAATTTTCCCGAAAGGGTTAGGCATAAAACCTTGGAGACAACAAGACAACACATAAGGAACAACATATAGCTAAAAAATCTCATGTAAATTTATATTTTTTAGGCTTTTTTTGATGTCTTCTTCCGGTAAAAACAGACATATCATAGCTACAATCAACCAAGAACACCTGCCAAATTAAAAATAAGTTCATTTTCAATTGGGCAGATGCTTCCCGCTTCATTTTACTCCACTGTAGTCACAGTGAAGGTATAGGGCGTGGTCCAAGTGTCAGGTAATGGTTCACCAAGGTTGAAATCCGCTGTTTTCCCGTCGTTCATAAAAGTACGTGCCCGGACATAGTATGTACCTACATCAAGTGTGGCATTGGTGGTCTTAAGGTACAAAGCCCCATCCTCCTTGTCGCCTGGCATACCCGAAATGGGTGTCAACGTAGTTACGATTTCCCCTCTGCCTTCCCTATATACATTAAGGTCGATGAAATCATCGGAAGGGCTTTGCAGCAATTGTACCTGTAATCTGGCAGGTTGGAACAATAGCACTTTGTAATAATCATCCTGTTCTTCCTGGATACCGTAGCCCTCATTGTTCTTGTTCGCATAGGCCTCAATGACTTCATCCTTAGGGATGAACTTGGCCTCATCAAAATTGTCATTGGGTTCATAGCAGTCCATGATGCCCACATATTCCCATGATATTTTATACGGTTCCGGATAAACATCCGATGATGGTGATGCATTGTAAAAAGGTTTTGCCATGACGTCATAGGCAATGCCGGGATGCGCTGAAAAGGCCACTTTTCTTGTAAGGGGGGTATCGGTTCCAGCGGACGTACCGTTGATGACGGGAACTTCTTCGCCAGAAACCGAAATATCTATCCACGGTTGGGAAGGTAGGGGCCCTGTTGATTCCAAGGTAACTATATAATACCCCCCTGCCGGATCCGTCGATGCCGGGAGCAACCCGGGAAACTCATCCTCCTCGCCGGCCTCCACCCATAGGTCATCCTTTGCCATTGAAAAAGCTTCTGGTTCATAAGGCTCACATTCGTGCAGTTCGGCAATGGGAGCGATAAATGTCCTAACCCATTTTTGAACATTGCCCGCACCAGGGCTATTGACCCTGATCCTCAAGGTGTCGTCCGAGCTCAATTCCATGAACCCGTTGTAATAATTTTGATCAGAACCCAGTTCGCCGTGTTCATAATTGGTTTCCCCGGTAGCCTCAATGTCCTTCCATTTGATATTGTCCACCTGTAAGCTGGTGTTCGCCGGGTCGGTCAGCACACCCTGATCATTTGTTACAGTGACTTCCATGCCGTTGGCATCTAGGTTATTGCCGCCTACCCTGTACCATTTTCCCTGCAGCGCATCTAGGTTATATTGCGGTTGCGCGTCATCATTACCGTCAGATGAACAACTGCCCACTATCAAGGCCAAGGTGAACATATAAATGATTTTTGTTTTCGTTTTCATAGATATAATTATTAGTGATGTTTCTGTTATGATAAAAGATGGCATCCAGATGGCAGTAACATGGGGATCCTCTTAATGCTAAATGGATCAATCCGAAAATCCCAATAGTTCCTTTACTTCGTTATAGCCCATTTGCTGCAAGGCCTTGATGTCCACGACATCCCGGCCATTGTTTTTGGCCGACAACTGCAGACCGGCAGGTATCAGCACATAGCGCAACTTATAGTTACCTGTCAAATCTCTTATATCTTCTGGTAGTGCCGTGGTGCCGGACAGCCTTCTAATATTGAGATAGAAGTAGTTAAAACCCGCATTATCACGTAAATACCATCTGGCATGCCAGTTAGAGGTAATGTCTGTGTAAGGCAACTGGTTTGTCCAAGCACCATTGATGGACAAGTAGACCAATAATACGCCACCGGAGGCCGACATGCTTGTCAAACTACTATAGCCTACGGCATTCAATATGGGTGAGGGAATGGAGTATGTCGCTTCACAAAGATAAGACACGGATGTATTGGTCCAGGGCTTCAAGTTTATCCAAGTACTGGCCACCACATTGGCCGTGCCCTTGAGATTGATGGGGGTGCCCCATCCAGAAGCCGACTTGGGACCAAAAAGGTCACCGGATTCTTGGTTGAGGAAGTAATCCCCCTCGGCGCCTTGTCCTGTTGAGGGATCGACCGCATCACTGAGAAACTGGCTCCCAGGTTCCCCGGCATCGCCCTGATCGCCTTTTTCCCCTTTTAGTTGGAGCGGTGTGCCCCAATTGGAATCGGTTTTGGGCCCATAGAGTTCACTGCCCGCACGATCCAGATACATATCGCCGTCTTTGCCCAAGCTTTCCGCGGGAGCACCATTGCCAAATAGGATGAGTGACCCATCCTTTCCGGGAATGCCCTGGGGGCCCATGGGACCTGTTTCCCCGGTTTCCCCTTGGGGGCCTGTTACAGTTTCTTCGCTACATGATAAAAGGAGCAATACAGCCATACATATAAATAGGGTGTAAAATCGTATTATTTTCATGTTAAGTTTTTTTGAAATGCCTAAGTGAAAACAAACTTAGCGGTTCACACTTTCCTTAAAAACCTAGATTTAGAATTTGGCCAGTTCAACTTAGAATTTGGTAACTGCGCCTTAAATACCAAATTCTAGTTCATAATTGTCAAACTCTAATTTTTGGTGCAGGACACAAAATCATTTTATATATTGGAGGAATCATTGGAGGTCTTGGCAATCGGTTCTTTCGTGCCGATGCGATTTCAAACATGGAAAAATGAAAAAAATAGCTTCGGTCATTGTTTTTCTTCTTGTGGGGCTGTGTTCCCTTTCCGCCCAGATCAGGGCCGATTCCCTTCCTACCCCAGTGGATCTTGTGGGCCATCCGGAAGTACAGGCTATGCGGAGCAGTCGGGATGAATCCCTTGAAAAAATCTTGAAAACCGATGGTTGGAAAGCGTATGATTCCTCTTTTGCCACCACCTCGGAATCGGCGATATGGATCAAGTTTCCGCTTGAAAACACTACACCAGACACGCTTAGCACCTACCTCTTTTACAGTGGTTTCCACATGGATTTGTACCTACAAAATGATGGGGAATTCGAAAGTTTTCAAAATGGTTACCTAGTTCCCTTGGGAAAACGTTCCGAGCCCAAATGGTATTTTTTCTCAGAGCTGGAACTATTGCCCTTGCAACAGTACCAATGTTATATACGCATCACCAATGATTACACATCAGGCCGCTCCAATGCCCCGACCTTATATTCCAGGCTCGACTATTTGAATTTCATGGACAGGGTTAGGGCAAAGGAAGCCTCTTCCATTGCCTTTATTTATACCTACCTTATAACACTCTGCTGCATTCTTGTATTTGCCTTGGTGTTTTGTTTTCACTTGCGCAGCCCTGTTTATCTGTATTATCTCGGCTATCTGTTTTTTCAAATTTTATATGCTTTTGTGATATTAAGAACTACTTTGGCAAAGGTAGGGAATCTAGCTGCCCATGTACCTTACCTTTCATTAGTGGCTACTGAAACTATACAGTTTTGCTTTATTGGTTTTTACATTTTTTTTATCCTGCATTTGTTGGAAATTAAAACATTCAGCCAGCGTCTATCTACCGTACTGGTAGGGTTCGGGATATTTTGTTTTGTATATGCCTCGTCTAAATTTATTTTCAGTTATTATGAAGGTTTATATAGTGATAATAGAGTTTTGATATCCTATATTATTCGAATTATTGTGCTGCCTCTGAACATGGCCCTGTTCATTTGGATATTGGTAAAGGTGAGACATCCGCTCATAAAATATTTTATAGTGGGACATAGTTTGTTTTTTGTAGGGGCATTTCTTTCCTCATACATTTTTTATACCAATTTACATTTGGTCCCGGACGGCATTTTCAATTTTCCATACGCACAACATATTATTTTCCAGGTAGGGCTTTTGGGCGAAGTATTCTGTTTCTCCATAGCGATTGGAGAAAAAGTGTTCCTCATCCAGCGAGAAAAGGATATGGCTAACCATAAATTGATCGAACAATTGCATCGGAACCAGATCATGGAGGAAAATATGCGCAAGGAACTGGACTATCAGGTACAGCAAAAAACAGAAGAACTGGTCAGGCTTTATTCTGAAATGGAAAAGCAAAAGGAAGAACAGATCAAAAAATCTTTCGCAGAACGCCTCCGTGACATGAAAATGCTCGCCTTGCGCTCCCAGATGAACCCTCATTTCATTTTCAACAGCCTAAATGCCCTCAAAAATCTTGTTATGTTGTCACGAGAGGAGGATGCCATCCAATATTTAGATAATTTTTCGGTCCTACTCCGCACCATATTACAGAACAGCGGCAAAAACACTATTTCCGTGGAAGAGGAACTGGAGATGTTGGAACTTTACCTCTCCTTGGAAAAAAGTCGTTTGGGCGAGGATTTCTCCTATACCATCCAGTGTGATTCGCGAGAGGCACTGTCACAATTTACTATACCTCCCCTATTGTTGCAGCCCTTCGTGGAAAATGCCATTTGGCATGGGCTGCATCCCAGTGGAAAGCCCGAAAAAAAACTTTTGGTCACGTTCGACACCTCAAAGCAACTTCAAATCACCATCGAGGACAATGGTGTTGGGCGAAAGGAAAGTGGCAAAGCCAAAAAGACACATCCATCTGCAGGGACACACATCACCCAAGAACGATTGTCCCTCTACAACCATATCAGCGAGGCCAAAATGCACCTGAATATTTTGGATCTTGAAAACAACAAGGGCATGCCGGAGGGCACCCGGATAACTTTAACCTATAACGGATAACCATGGCCAAGATCATTATCATCGATGACGAAATGCACTGTGTGAACGTGCTAAAGTACCTGATTACAAAAGTACACCCCGACTACAAGATAATGGGGACATTTTGCAATTCCATCCAAGGTTTGGACTATCTTCAAGCCCATTCGCCCGATCTTTTGTTCCTGGACATTGAGATGCCCAACCTGAACGGTTTTGCGCTACTGGACAAAATCCTGCCAATCGACTTTGATATTATTTTTACGACGGCCTATGACCAGTATGCCATTCGGGCGTTTCAGTACAGTGCCACTAATTATCTGTTAAAGCCCATTACCGAAGAAAGTATAGTGCAATCATTGTCTAATTGGGAAAAACGCCGCAAAAAAACCAATCCTGAACAGTGGGACCTATTGCGTCACAATTTGAAGGGCACGGTCAAAGATCTGCCCAGGATTGCTCTACCCACTAGTGCCGGCTACCATATTGTTGAAATCAAGGACATTGTACGCTGCGAATCGGACAACAACTACACGAGCTTTTTCTTCGATGAGGGGAACAAACTGCTCATTTGCCGAACACTGAAGGAAATTGAGGAAATGTTGCAGGAATACGGATTTCTTCGCGTTCATCAGTCCCATTTGATCAATCCCCAATTTGTCAAGGGTATCTTGAAAAGGGATGGAGGTACGGTTATGATGAAAGACGATAGGGAAATCCCAGTCTCAAGACAAAAGAAGAACGAAATAAACGGCATCCTGGAGTCCATGCTGCGGTTTAAATAAATCAAATAGGATAAGTTACTCTTGGTTCTTATAAAATTAATTCGTTGTACAAGCTTTGGCCTCCTCACATATTTAGGTACCTGTCATAACTAGAGAATTCGAGCTATTTTCATTCATTTTGATTCGATGAACTCGTTGGGGATAGTTCCCCTCATGAGCTATGTGGTATAGTCTTAATTAACACATGTCTATCCCCTTTTTACCGATAATTCATAATTAGGGTAGTCATGGTTAATTTATATCTAACTTAAAAATTGTAAACCCGGTGGCTTATGATTTGTAAAGTTTAGAATAACAGTATTTTATATGATTTATTTAGTAACCGCATACGCTAATGTACTCATTTGATAAAATTTGGCCATAAAAAAACGGATTGGCAATAACCAATCCGTTGATTTCTATAATCTTAAGTTTTGTAGCGAGAACGAGAGTTGAACTCGTGACCTCCGGGTTATGAATTCCATTACTACAAAAAATATAGCGTATTTACTGGGGTTATGGGTTGTTTTTAAGGTGTTGAGGTGGTACTTTTGGTGGTATTTTTAAATATCTATTGTATAGAATCTACATGTTTTATAAATTTTAAATGTGCAAATTTTCCATCATCTTCTACGGCATAGAAACCCATAGATCCATCCTTATAAATCATTGCATATTCACCATCATTCATATCAAACTTATTTCCATTAAAAACTATTGTATCTGTAGATATGAGCTCACCATAGGAGAATTGAGAAAATAAAATTTCCGTATCCGTTTTACTAATTGCGTAAATAGATCCTAACATATCATTATTGCCTTTCCAAGCAGATATTAGGGAGCCTATAGTGTTATATTTAAGATTGTGGTACATTAAAGAATCCTGTTTGGAAGTAGTACCAATTATTTCTGCTTTATATTCAGGGTTAAATTCTGATACCGCCCAACTTAATGAGGAACTATCTCCTTTTATTTTAAAGGAAATAAATGTTCTGTCATAATCGTTTTCATAAATGGATTTCCATATATTTTCTATGTTCTTCAAATCTATTTTTTTAGAAAGCCTAACATCTACCATTCTTTTAATGTTTTGTTTGTGGGTGTCATTTTCAATGACATAATCAACCGTGCCCTTTTTTTGATTATTACAACCTATTAGTATAATTATACAAGGAATTAATCTATATAGTTTCATTTAATATTATCTATTTTTTAAGCTTATTTATTTCTTTTTTTATTTGGTTTAATTGATTGGTTATTTCAGATAAATACTCCTTTTTGTATAAATGTGAAACCATTTTTTTAAATTCCGGCAATTCCAAAAAACCATCTTGATCATTTTCTATATAATGGATTATATCCATTTTGGTGAACTGACTTAGTTTGGGTTGTGATGTATTGTATTTTTCCTTCGTCTCTTGCAGAAAAGATGTTACATCAGATTCCTTGTTCAGATTCCCAAAAATTCTTTTATACATTTTTTGTTTGGTTCCAGGTATTTTACCACCTCTTTCATGATTACCTACCGTTTCCCTACTTTGATGTGTTTTTATAGCTAAATCTTCTTGTGACCATCCTCTAGCCTCTCTCAATTGTCTTATTTTTTCTCCTGTGAAATTCATATGATAAATATTTATGATAAATATTTATCTTTTTTATTTTGCAATGATAAATATTTATCTTAATATTGTTCCTGTTAAACAAAGTAACAAATAATATTGACAGATTGGGTTAAATCTCTCATGAAAGGATATTTTTTTACGATGTAATGAGTAATATTTATCATTTGAATCTAAAATATGAGAAATGTGTGTGTTTAAAGAATCGCATTATGGGGAATTGTTGGACAGCAATATAAGTGATTTTCTGTCAGAATACACGGATATGGCAGATGTACAGAGGGCCGCCAAAGAAACCAACATATCCTTCAACACTTTAAAACAGGTAAGGAGTAGAAATGTGCCTATGTCATTGAACACTAGTAAAGGCATAGTAAAATTGATGGGCATAGCTGTAGAAAACTGTGGAAATGTAGCAAAAAAGGCCACCCAGGCCAAAAGTATTTTTTCTAAACTATTAAAAGTATGAGTTGGATCAGCAAAATTTTTCCCATGCAGTCCAGAGAATCCGAAATAGAGGAATCCGTTCAGAACTGTGTAAACGAGATTATTAATAATGGTAACGAGTTTAATGTTTCCGAGCAGGTTTATATAGCCAATAAAGTTAAGGGAAGGCTAGAGGAAATAATTAGTAGGGAGGCTGTGGAAATAGCGGAGGAACTGGAGAATTATAAAAGGGCATTAGGACTGTTGTAATGGATGTACGGACCGCCCATAACGTGATAAAGCAGCTGAACCTTTCCAAAGGACAGGAAAGGGAATTGGCGGACATGTTATTAGGTAAACCAGTAGTTCCAAAAAAGGAGAAAGTTATAACAGTTGCCGCTGCAAAGGCGGATTTTAAGAGAAGGTTGAAAAAATTGGTTGGTTGAGGTAAGGACGGTGAAAAATGGGGTTTAGTAGCCGTCCTTTTTTAAAGTGAAAATGAATATTAACACAAATAGAGAACACATGGATTTAATGAACATTTATGACTTTAACATTGCTACCCAGGAGTGCAATGCTGTCATGGTCTTTCACAACAACTTAATTTTCTTGAACTAATGGAAAGGTTTACCGAACTGGTCCTAAAGTGGACCCCGCCCGTGGCATTGAGTCTCATGGCTCTAGTATATGTCCTGTTCTTGATCATTATGGCCCAACATCCTGAGTATTCACAAAATTTTGAAGCAATATGGAGATAACAGCATTGACCACGGAACACGGTGTAAACATAGATGAAAGGGTAGCCGATGGCAGAACAGTATTGTTCAACAATCAATTGGAAGCCCGGAAATATGCAAGCCATCATAGATCATATCCCTATCCAGTGTACTGCAATAAAAAAACAAATGGGCAATACGCCGTTCCAAAATAACAATATGGAAGAGTTTTTAAAAGCATTGGACAACAATCCGCGCCCTGCTATATGGTTGGCATTTTGGATATGGGTTTTAGTATTTACGGCATTTAATGAATTAGGAAGGGGCAAGAAATGATATATGATGCAAGCATACCGTTGGATGCTTTGTCCGCCTCCAACAAATTAAATGCCCTAATCTCTGATCAAAAACGGTTTGAGATAAAGGAAAAAAGGGAACGAAAGTCTATATCCTCCAAAAATTATTTACATCTCATTTTGGGATGGGCGGCAATCAATTTTGGGTACACTTTGGAGGAAATGAAATTGAACATATTTAAGGCTGAGGTAAATCCTGAAATATTCTATCAGGGAGAAGTAGGAACACTGGTCAAGGTACATAGGTTTAGGAGTATATCCGAGTTGACCCCACAGGAATTGAACATTAGCATCTCGGAATTTAAAAAATATATGTTGGAAAAGGGGCTATACCTGCCGGAACCAAAAGATATGGCCTTGTTGCAGGATATAGAAAAGGAACTTAATAATTATAACGAAAGAAAATCACTTTAAAATGGCAAACATCAGCATTAAAATCAACCTAAGACAATTGAAACATGTGGTAAGGACCATGAACGGCCAGAACGGCCAAAAAATAGAATGTCTGGTACTCCCCATTGTCCAGAACATGATGCACGTAGGGGAAAAGGGAGTTTATATGGATTTTACGGCCATAGAGATCAAAAACAAGGTTGGTGACAGTAAGGATACCCATTTAATAAAACAGGCCATCCCCAACGAGATATATAAGGTTATGAGCGATGAGGAAAAGATGGCCTTACCCATAATAGGAAACGCAATACTTTGGGGCAGGAGGGAACCGGAGCCAGTAAATGCCGATTTGGGGGCTACACCAGAGGATGAGGACGATCTACCATTTTAAATAAAAAACCATGGGACAGCAAATAGATTTTATACACCTCTTTCATGGCATGGACGAACGTACCAATGCAGAGTTCTTTGACTACCATAAGAAACATCCGGAGGTATATGAAAAATTCAAGGCAAAGACTATGGAGGCCATAGAAAGAGGGTTTAAAAACTATGGTTCCAAGGGAATTTTTGAACTGATGAGGTGGGAGAGCAAAGGGGAAAAGAAGTCGGACGGATTTAAGATAAACAACAACTTTACACCGTACTATGTACGCTTGTTTGAAACCCACTTTCCACATTATAAAGGCTTTTTCAGGAAAAGGAAAGTAAAACAGGAGATTGGTTAAATGATGGACTTTGGTATTCAAACAGGACAAAATATTGGTAACGGCATCCGTAGACAGGAAAGGTATTTTTTTTGTGCTCCGAGAGCATGGCCCTGATGTTATTTTTAGGTTGGACAATAATTATCTGGAAGTTGTAAAAGGCTTCCTAACACCAGAGGAACAAGAATTCATTAAAGACAATATAAATTATTATGAATAGAGAAATAAGATCGGGGGAAATCGTCAATATAAATTGCAAGTATTCTTATATAGATACCACTCCACCAGTGGAGGAGGATGGACGTGAGATTATAAAGACCGGTACGGAAAAGATGGATACCCCCATCCATCAGGACCTAAAGAGGGCCTTTATCAATATAATTCCCCACTTTATATTATTGTGCGAACAGGTAGAAGAAACAAAGGAAATTAGGAATGCTATAAAAGATGGGATTCCAGAGGGTATTATACCAACCACAAGTATATTCTATCCGTACAATGTACATCAGTTTGAGGTTAAAGGCTCCAGTAAAAAGGAAGGGGTTTCTTTTAAGGGCACAAGGATACTGAGGACCGGAGAAGTATTAAACCTTACTTTTTCCCGAATAAATTGGGACGATAATGATTATCCCTATATGGCAGAGCTTATAGAGGCCGTAGAAATCCTAAAGGAGGAAACCTATTTATATACCCAAGGTAAACAACAACCGCCCCCACCGGACCTACAGGAGGCAATGGACTTTGATAGTTTGGACATGTCCGTGGCAGCTGTGGATGATAACGGGGAAATATAGGCTTTGCTATGGACGGACGTGTGAAATATTTCACAATCCATTTTGATGAGATTAGAATGTGGTGGGATATTTTACATAATCCTACCAGAGAAAAAATAAGAATACATACGGGATACGGCAAACGAATAGTATCCGCTGCATTAAAAGATTATAACGGAGCATGACCAATTACACCGAATTTTTAGAAAGTAAAATTATAGTGGCCGAAACCTTTGGTTTTGAACTGGACAGGGAAAAGTTGTCTACCAAATTATTTCCCCATCAGAGGGATATAGTGCCATGGATGATATCTGGAGGGCGTAGGGCTTGTTTTGCATCGTTTGGATTGGGAAAGACCTTAATGCAGTTGGAGATTGCCATGCATGTGATAAACCATACTGGTAAACCTTTCCTTATAGGCATGCCATTGGGCGTAATGGGTGAATTTAAAAGGGATAATGAAAATATCCTTAGAACAGGATTGGAAGTGGTATACATTACGGATACGGACAGTATAGAGGATTACACTCCCAAAATATATCTTACGAATTACGAAAGGATCCGAAAAGGGGATATAGATGCCTCCAAGTTTGGAGGAGTATCCTTTGATGAGGCATCCATACTCAGAAACCTTAAGACGGAAACCACCAATTATGTATTGGAGCATTTTGGGACCGTACCCTACAGGTTTGTATTTACGGCCACCCCAACCCCTAACAATTTTATAGAGATTCTAAACTATGCCGTTTTCTTGGGAGTAGTGGACCGTGGGCATGCTCTTACCAGATTCTTTCAGAGAGACAGTACGCATGCCGGCAAACTTACCCTTTACGAGAACAAAAAAGAGGAATTCTGGAAATGGGTATCCACTTGGGCCGTATTCATAAACAAACCATCTGATCTGGGGCATGATGATAGTGGCTATAACCTACCTAAAATGAACTTGCATGAAGTTGAGGTTGAGAATTTGCCCGATGAGGTAATCCGAAATAAGGATGGGGATATAGTTATGTTCAAGGACGTTACCAAATCTTTGGTAGATACTTCTCGTGAGAAATCGGAAAGTATGGAACTTAGAATTGCCAAGGCCATGGAGATCATTGACCGTGATCCTGAAAGAAATTACATTCTATGGCACCATAGGGAAGCGGAACGTACCGAAATAGAACGGCAGTTGAACAAACGTCCCGGAATAGTATATAAGTCCGTATACGGCTCACAGGACAATATATTAAAGGAAAAGCTACTTATGGATTTCTCCGTGGGCAAATACCAGATACTATCCAGCAAGCCCGTAATAGCAGGTCAGGGGTGCAATTTTCAAAAGGATTGTTATACGGCCATCTTCGTGGGCATAGATTACAAGTTTAATGACTTTATACAGGCCATACATCGCATTTATAGATTTGGCCAATTAAAGGCCGTGGATATTTTCTTTATCCATACCCAAAATGAGCGCGAAGTATTGAAAGTATTGAAGGACAAATGGAAGCGTCATATAGAACTGCAATCGGAAATGATCAACCTAGTTAGGGAGTATGGCCTTAACACCAACAAAATAACTGCAGATATGAAAAGACAATTGTTCAAGGACCGTAGATCTGCCATAATAGGCAATGCTACGGTGTACAATGAGGATACTACCATAATTCATCAGGAGATGGCGGACAATACCACGGACATGATATTGACATCAATACCCTTTGGTGACCATTACGAGTATAGTGACAATTACAATGATTTTGGCCATAACTACGGCAATGAGGGTTTCTTTAAACAGATGGATTATTTGGTACCTGAACTGCATAGAACGTTAAAGCCTGGCAGGGTAGCCGCCATACATGTAAAGGACCGCATTAGGTACTCCCATCAGAATGGTACCTGCTTTACCACCATTAGCGATTTCAGCGGGCAGACGGTACAATGTTTTGAAAAGCATGGATTCTATTTGGTGGGAAAAATTACAGTTACTACGGATGTAGTAAGGGAAAACAATCAGACGTATAGATTGACCTGGGGAGAACAGCGCAAGGATGCCACTAAAATGGGGGTAGGGCTACCAGAATATATACTACTATTCAGAAAGGCCCCTACCGATACTAAAAACGCCTATGCCGATGATCCTGTTACAAAAAAGATAGATGAGTATTTATTGAGCCTTTGGCAATTGGATGCTCATGCTTTTTGGAAATCGTCCGGTAACCGATTTTTAAGTTATGATGAGCTGACTGTAGCCGATATGAAAGCCGTATTCAACCGATGGAAAAAGTACGACAAAACCAATATCTATGATTTTCAGGAGCATCTAAGGGTATGCAATGATCTGGACAGCGTAGGCAAACTATCCAAGTTGTTTATGACCATATCTCCCATTAGCAATAGCGATATGGTATGGACGGACATTAACCGTATGAATACCCTAAATGCCAACCAGGTAAACCGTAAAAAGGAGAAGCATATATGCCCTCTTCAATTAGATATCATTGAAAGATTAATATACAGATTTACCAATAAAGGGGACTTGGTAGACGATCCTTTTGGAGGTCTATTTTCCACAGCTTACAAATCCCTTGAAATGGAACGTAGGGCGATATCCGCCGAATTAAATCCGGATTATTATGATGATGGACTTTTCTATCTAAAAGCCATGGAATATAAATTGAATGTGCCTACCCTTTTTGATGTATTGGAAATGGAAAAGACGGCATGAAAACTAGAAATGTCATAAAGATGCCGTGTTGTACCATCAAGGTTAAAAACATGCTTTTTGGTAGATGGCACCTTTGTACTAAATGTGGTTGGAAGCATTTCAAAAATGAAGATAAAGTAGAACAATTGAAATTGGAGTTATGAGAGTCTTGATTGCATGTGAATATTCTGGAACTGTTAGAGAAGCTTTTAAAGCAAAAGGACACTATGCCATGAGTTGCGATATTCTAGATACTGAAATTCCAGGAGAGCATTATAAGGGAGATGTAAGAGATGTTCTAAATGATGGGTGGGATTTAATGATAGGACATCCTCCTTGCAATAAAATTAGTTACGCCGGGACTGCAGTATGGAATAAACCTGGAAGAGTATATGAAAGATTGGAGTCTTTAAAATTCTTTGCTGATTTATGGGAGGCACCTATTCCTATGATATGCCTTGAAAATCCAAAAAGTTGTGCAAGTCCGGTCATAGCCAAATATAGTCAAGAAATTCAACCATACTATTTCGGAAATCCAAATATAAAAACAACCTGGTTATGGCTTAAAAATTTACCTCTGTTAACCTATGTATTGTCCCAAAATAATGGGGGGGGAATTTGTTTGAACCTGTAACGGCATGTGATAGACCAGAACCATTATCAATCGATAATACTAAAAGGAAAAAGAAAAGGTATTTCGTTGATGCTTACACAAGAGACCCAAAGGAAAGGGCTCGATTTTGGCCAGAAATAGCCCAAGCCATGGCGGACCAATGGGGTTAAATATTAATTCAGTATTTAAAATTATGATCAACGAGAACGGAAATAGAAGTGGCCGTGCCAAGAGACCTAAAAAGAAAACCCCTCTACCACATGAGTGGTGGGAGTTTGGTATACATCCCATAACAGGATGGAAATCCATTAAGCCTTCCAATATGCAATACAAAATGTCCAAACATAAGTAATGAAAATAATACAACGAAAGAACAATTACCAAATAACCATCCCGCATGGTGTACATCGTTCGGAAAGGTTGCAGAGTATTATGGAACTACCTCAAAGAAGGTGGGACCCAATACTCAAGGTTTGGGTAGTTCCATTATCGTTACAAAAGGAGATAGGAGAGATAGCCGAACACTTTAATGCATCTTTCATTGTAGATACCAGGACAAACGTATCAAAGTATGATTCTATCCTAGAAATGCCAGTATTGGATTTTGACCCTATTCTAAAAATGGGACAATTACGGCCTTATCAAGGTCAAGGTGTGGCAAGGGGAATACAGTTAAAGAGGTTCATTAATGGAGACGAACAGGGCCTTGGTAAAACGGTACAAAGTATAAGTACCCTCTACTTTGCGGAAAAGCAATATAAAGAAGAGACTTTCCCAGTGTTGGTCATATGCCCATCCTCCACTAAAATAAACTGGCAAAGGGAATGGCATCAATGGACGAATAAAAAGGCCATTGTATTAAGGGACAAGGAAAAGAACAATTGGCACCAATTGCATGGTATGGGCATGGCGGACGTGATCATTGTAAACTATGAGAGCCTTAAGAAGTTCTTTGTAACCCATTATCCCCATAAATCCAGATTAAAGAACAGTCTAGATATACAGATAGACCCAAGGGTAGAATTGTTTAAGTCTATTATTATAGATGAAAGTCATCGTTGCAAGGATGGTAGTACCCAACAAACAAAAATTACGCTGAGGTTGGCCATGGGTAAAAAATGGCGGATTCTTTTAACAGGAACACCAGTTGTAAACCGTCCATTGGATTTATTTGCACAGCTTGCTATCATGGGCAGACTCTCCCAATTTGGAGGCATAGAGGGATACAAGGGCAGATATTGCGAGGGTGGCAACGGAGCATCCAATTTAAAAGAATTAAGATGGAGACTAAACAATGTATGCTTTTTTAGAAGGGAGAAAAAGGATGTTGCCAAAGATCTTCCTGAAAAGCAGCGCCAAACCATTCTATGTGATATTACTACACGTGAGGCTTATGATAAGGCCAAAAATGATTTTGAACACTATTTGGAGTTGCAGGGATGGGATACGGATGCCATAGATAAGAAGATGAGTGGGGAGGTCATGGTAAAGATGGGAGAATTAAAGAAGATTTCGGCCTTGGGCAAATTGAACGAGGTTAGAGAATTTGCACAGCATATCATTGACAGTGGCGAAAAGCTTATTATTTTCTGTAGTCTACATGCCATTGTAGATGCCCTTAAATCTTATTTTCCAAAAGCCGTTACGGTTACCGGACGTGATAACGATGTACAAAAACAAAAGCATATAGATGCTTTTCAGAATGATCCCAATACACAATTGATTATATGCAACATTAAGGCTGCAGGTGTTGGTATAACGCTCACAGCTGCCTCTAGAGTGGCCTTTGTGGAATACCCTTGGCATTATGCGGATTGTGTGCAATGTGAGGACAGGGCGCACCGTATAGGGCAGGTAAACAATGTTATGTGTACCTATTTCTTGGGGCAGGACACTATAGATGAGGATATGTACCAATTAATAGTGACCAAGGCTGAGGTTGCCAATAGTATAACCGGTGCAACGGACCGCATGAGCTCCAATTTTGTAGATCAGGTAAGGCAAATTTTTAAAAAGGCTGTTTAATCAAAAATTAGCATATATGAACGTAGAAAATGGAATAATAATAAGTGCCACGTTGATAAAAGAACTGGACAAAGCGTGGTTTTTGGACTGTGAGGGGGATAAAGAATGGTTTCCTAAAAGTCATTGCAATTATGATACCGCCAAGGAGGAATTGGAAGCTCCAAAATGGTTGTTACAACAAAAATTTCCGAACGAACAATTTTAAAACAAGACTATGAACAAAACTGAACTTATTGCCGAATTGAAGAAATTACAACAATCCGTTACCGAATTAGGAAGAACATATTTACAGGACAATTTGGATATACCCGTAAATGAAATAGGAGGGCTATTAGATCCTATTTCGCGCGTTGAGGTGGCCTTGATAGACAGTATAGAGGAACTAGGAAACAGATAGTTTATATGCCTTTAAAATTAAAATTATTGCCCGAGTATGCTGTAGGTAAAAAAATGTCCTTGGATATCCTTGAAATGGATTTTGATGAGGTGTTTTTCGATAAAATAATATCAGTGGAACAATCAAAAGGAATTGTATTGAAAGAAGCTATTGAGAGTTATGTATCACAAAACAGTGCATTTCACTTGAGCACCTATGGATTGACTCTTAAAACGCCATACGGTGACAGGTTAAAAGGTATTACGGCTTTTGATTTTAAAATTTTAGCAAAAGGACATAAACATGAGAAATGGCGCAATAAAGCATGTTTAGGGTTTATTGATCAACTTCCGGATAATTTGATAATCTGGCTATTCTGGTACTAATGGCAAATTCCTATAAAATGAGCAATGGGGACCGTGTTCTAAAGAGTGTGGTAGACCATAGGATAAGAAAGGCAAAAGAGGAAAAGTTACAGTTAATGTTGGATGAACATGGCTATATATTTTGTGAAGAACCCGGATGTGGCAAAAATACAAATGCAGGTGAACCAATAGATTGCTCCCATGACATATCTGTAGATGAATGTCAAAAAATGGGAAAGACAGAATTAGCTTGGGATGTGCAAATGATAACCATGAGATGCCGTACGTGCCACCAGATACACGATAAAACCACTTTGGGTACACAATATTACAAATGAACAAAAACACTAGAAAATGAATATAGGATTTATGACCACTTGGCCAAAGAAAATGAAAGAATTAGAGGGTAAACCAACGTATTTTCCAGAGAAAATATTGACTTCATTAATTGAATCAAGAATTCAATTGAATTGGCAGATGTTTGGAGAGGCAAAAAATATAGCCAAAATACCTCCATATGAGTTTTCAAACGGCGCTTTCAAACCGAAGCATCATACAATAAGAGAAAATAAAAAAGGTAGATATTCTAACAATGTGGTTTTGCAACCATTCATTTGGACCAATAAACCTTATAGATCACCACAGTTCTATTTTTCACCAAATTTTAAATGTGTAAGCACTCAGATCATCCAGATAATACATAGTGGTGAAAAATGGCGTATGCCTTGGGTAATGGTAGATGGTTTTATAATGACCGCACCTGAGATAGAAGTAATTGCCCATAATGATGGATTTGATTCTACCAAAGATTTTTTTAAATGGTTTGATACTGATTTTACAGGTGATATCATCCATTGGACCAACTTAAAATACTAGCATATGGCAAAGGATCCAGCGTTTTTATTTTACTACAAGGATTTTGACAGTGATACTGCAGATTGGGAAGCGGATACTGTAGGATGGTATTTAAGGCTTTTAATTTTTCAAGCAGGTAACGGATACGTGCCAGAAGAATTGGAAGAATTGGCCCAAGTGTCGAGAGTTAAGTTTTCTGAGTATGAAAAGTTTTGCGATAGATGGGCGTTACGCTTAGCGATGAAATTTGAAACGCTTAGCGATGGCAAATTATACAATGTAAAGTTATCCAAGGTCCAAGCGGAAAGAAAGCAGGGAGCAATAAAGAAATCCGTATTAGCAGTCTTTGGAAACTATATAAAACAATCAGATTTAACAGCAGATGCCGAAAAATATATAAAGAGTTCATTTCATAGGGAAACTTATTTTTATACCATTTTGGATGCAGAATTAAGAAAATCAAAAATATTAAAATTTCTAAAAAATATACATGAAGAATATAATGAGCGATACGCTAAGCGTAACGCTACTGTAAAGCGTTCGCAACAGGGAAATGCAATTGCAAATGCAATTGTAAAAGAAAATATAAATAAAGAAAAAGGGGGTGTGGGGGAAAAGGAAGGTGGGTTTCCGGAACTGGAATTAAGTCTATTAAAAAGCCAAATAGAAAATGAATTTTCATGGAAGGAAACAGTTACCAGGAATATGAGAGAGGTAGACAGTTCATTTTCCTTGATCATCTTCGAGGGTTATTTGGAACAGTTCATTAAAACACTGGAGAATGATGATGATACCTGCAAAACGCTTAAAGACTTTAAAAAACACTTTAGTAGATGGTTGAAAATTGAAATAATCAAGAAAAACAAAAATGGAAACAAAACAGACAACACTAATCAGGACATTTCAAAACGAGCAAACAGTGCAGTTGATAAATACTATAGTTCAGGAGGATAAGATATCATTGGCGGAGTTTGAAGCCAATCTATCAGTATCAGATGCCATGTTAAAGGGTACGAGCTTAAACTTTTTGAAACGAACCCAAGACCGCAGGGTATTGATAAAGTGTTTGTCTTTTATAATCCTTAGGGCTATGGATTCATTCAATGTAGGCCAGAAGATTAACGATGATCAATCAGTAACCTTGGCTATTGACTTATTGGAGGTGTTTGGCCATGAGAATTTAGAGGATGTGGTGTTGATGTTCAAATTAGCCAGACAGGGGCGTATAGGGGGTAAGATATTTAGAATTGATAATCAGGTTGTATTTAGTGAGTGGGTACCTGCATATCTTGAATTGAAGGCTATTGAGAGAGAAAATATATGGCAGTCCCGAAAATCAAAACAGAATGACCTAATGCGGTTGACGGATGAATTATCCAATGATGATATTATGGAAAATATTAAATCATGGGAACCGGGGTTAAATGAAAAGGAAAATAATAAGAAAAATTTAGCTCCTGGTCTAGGTAGTACTATGCGTAAATGGTTAGGCCAAAACCCTTTATTAAAACAATGGGGAAATGTTGATAACATAGATAATGCCAAATTCATTGAAAACAAAACTAAAAATTCCAAATAAATATGTGCACAGTAACGAAATTAGACATCAAGACCGCAATCATTTTAGAGGATGCTAGAAGAATCCGCAAGGGAATGCAACCCATCAACAACATTCGTAAACTATCATTTGAGCTGATAGAGAAGTATCCGCGCAAGTACAAGGTAGATGTATTGGACAAACAATTGTACCATTTGCATACTAAGGGAGTAAAGTCTATTGATCGCACGTATAGATTCGATGAGATTGTTGAAGATCTATGTGAGTTGCTGAACATAACCAAAGATGATTTGGTGTTAGAGCTGGACCAATGAGTATCAATAATCAATTAAGGTACTGTAAGCGTTTAGGCCAAGCCGCGGAATACGTTGCGCACCCCGTTTTTTGCATGCTTGACATGGATTTCGTAACTGTAACCAAGAGTGTAACCCAAAATAATTAAATAGGGTTACAATATTTGTAAAACCCTTTAAAATAAGGCGTAACCACATGTTTTTAAAGCCAAAAGAATTTGCCCTTGCTGTTGGAATTAGTTACAACACCTTGAAACAGCATATTTATAGAAAGAAGGTTTATAAGAGCGGTGATGTTATTGACACGGATTATGAATTGAATAAGATTTACATAGTAGATCAAACGAATGGAAAGGGGCTTAACCTTGAAAAAATAAATGAAGTTGAGGTACTAGAACCAAAACCAGAATTACCAAAGCTAGAAAGTGTAGAAATTGATTCTCCTGAGATTGATTTTCCAAAAGAACGACCTACCCGGAAAATTATGGATGCTATTGATATCCTCCATAATGATCTAAACCTTAGGAGAAAATTAGCAGATGCGGAAAAAGCGGAAAAGGACAATGAATTGAAGTCCATGGAGATTGCTAAAAAAATGGGGGAGCTGATGCCAATTGAAATGGTAGAGAAGATTTTAGCAGTAAATATCCAAACTCTTTTAAGGAGTTCTGAGAATGAATGGGAAAACATAGCATCAGAGTATTGTGAAATTTTAGGAGGTGATAGGTCACATCTTAGTGAAATGGTAAAGCATATGAGGGAACATCTGCAGCGTATGATTGGCGAGGTAAAAGTCAAGGCAGCCCAAGAGATTAAATCAGTAATTAAAGATTATGCCGCCGTAAGAGGCCGCGGACAAAGAAAATAGTTATGAGTGACTTTATAAAATGCCCTAAATGCAAAATTAATGCAGCCAGAGAGATAGCAAAAGGTTTGCCAAATACAACTAAAGGAGGTGTGCCGGTAGATATTTTGTTCTGTAAGCATTGTAAGCATCATTGGATATCAGAAATTAATTAAAGACCATAAAATGAAACTAAAAAAAGCAGAAAACAGAACTGTAGTTCGTGGAAAAGTATCTCTAAGTATCTACAAAAACGGAAACATTCAATTCACTTTGGCATCTCAAAAAGAGTTGGAGATGGATAATAAGCATGCTAATTTCTATCAGGATGAAGATTCTCCAGGAGATTGGTATTTGCATCTATGTGAATATGATGGATTAAAGATAAACACCTACGATATAAAGAAGGGCCCTAACTGTTCTTCTAAGAGCATTGCCCAAGAAATTAAAAAAAGTACTAGAAATCCAATTCATAAAACCTTGCGGGCAATGATAGGAAAAGAGATAATAGAGGATGGGCTTAAGCTATATCCGTTACTCATAAAAAATGGAGACGAACGGCCATGAAAGTAATTATCGTTGGCACTGGGCATGATATAAATTTGGCAAAAAAAGTAATTGAGGCTACTCAAAAACTAGGTTGTGATGTCATGGTTGTGGACCATAATCCAACGTTCATTACAGATTTTAGGAATGTAGTTAGGAATATGGATATGACTTTGAAACCAATAATCAATAAAAGCAAATTTCACAAGTAATGGAGTCAGCTGTAGAAATAATGGAAAAAGCCTACTTGGGTATACATGAGCGGATTTATAATTATAAGACCGTAAAGCAAGCTCCTAGTGTATGGACAGAGGAACATGTAAAATTAAGTTCCGATGTGTCCAGGTACCAAGGTCCTTTCCGTTATTCCAGGTCTCCCTACAGCCGTGAAATTATAGATTGTTTGGATCCTACAAGTCCGGTAGAAACCGTTGCGGTAATGAAATGTGCCCAAAGCGGTTTAACTCAAGGAGTTATTATCCCTGGTATCTGTTATATAATTTCGGAGAATCCTGGGCCAATACTATTTATGGCCGGTGATAAAGAACTGGGGAAGAATTCTATAGAGACCCGTCTGGATCCTATAATTGAAAGTGCCGGGATTACCCATCTTATACGCCCTAACGTAATACGGAAAAGAAACCAAAGAACTGGTGACACTTCCACGGGAAAGGAATTTGCCGGGGGTCAGTTGATCATGCAGGGGACTAAGAATGCGGACAAGATGCGGCAGTTTTCCGTGAAATACATATTTGCGGATGATTGGGAGGCAGCCCCTAGGGATGATAAAAAAGAGGGTAGCACCCAAAACCTTGTAGAGGGTAGGGCCACTTCTTACGGCAACACGGCAAAGAAATTCTATATCTCCACTCCTGCAGTAAAACAGACCTCCAACATAGAGCCTATTTATGAAAAGGGAGATCAAAGAAAGTGGCATTGGGAATGTCCACATTGTGAGACTTACATTCCTGTGGAGTGGAGGGTAGAAAGGGACGATAAGACCTATGGAGGCATTAAATACGAATTGGACAAATCCGGACATCTCATAGAAGAAAGTGTTCACTACGAATGTCAATTATGCAAGGGACGTATAAACTACAATCAAAAACATACTTTGAACCAAACTGGTAAATGGATACCCACCGCGGTACCATCCCGTCCCCAGATTAGGAGCTACTATTTAAATGCGTTGATCATTCCTCCCGGATTCACCAGCTGGATAGATCTGGTATACCAGTGGTTAGATGCCAACCCTATGAACGGGGTCGTGGATGTTGGTAAATTAAAGACGTTCCTTAACATCCGTTTGGGCCAGACTTGGGTAGAGGAAGGATCTACGCCACGGGTTAATGAACTAATGAAAAACACCTGTAAATATTCCCCTGGTATTGTACCGGACAAGACCAGTTTGGAACAGGGTAACGGTCCTATAATAATGCTTACGTTAAGCTGCGATTTAAACGGTATTATGGAAGATAAGAACCATGATGTAAGGCTGGATTGGGAATTGTTGGCCCATGCCCGTTCCGGGGCAACCTACAGTGTTGATCATGGCAGTATAGGCACCTTTAAAAGGACTAGAGATAAAACAGAATTGGAGAAAAAGACAGATGGTGACCGGGAAAAATGGACCTATAGTCATCAACATAAGAACAGTGTTTGGCCAGAATTTGAAAAATTAATGCGCAAGCAGTGGCCAACTGAATCTGGGGAGCGTACCATGGGGGTATTGGTCACCTTGGTAGATACAGGATTCTTTACCCGTCTGGCTTTTGTATTTATAGAATCCATAAAGGATATGTACATTTTTGGCATAAAAGGAGAAACCACTACAGATTTTAGAAAATTAAGAAAAGATACCTCTCCGGTAAAACAATCTAGGGAACATAAGTTTTTATACCTCTTGGAGGTAAACCAACTTAAGGATGAGCTTAGTGAATTTATAAAGTTAAGGGAAGGAAATGACGGTTACCAACCTCCTGGGTTTATGAATTTCCCACAGCCAGAAGGTGGTAAGTACACCATGACCAGTTATTTTCAACATTATGAAGGGGAAAGACGGGTAGAGGAGATGAAAGACGGTGTCGTCATAGGTTTTAAATGGGAAAAGAAGAACAATCAGAGTTTAAACCACTTTTGGGATGTCCGGGTGTATAATTTGGCGGCAAAATATATTTTTCTGGACCTATTTGTAAAATCGGAAAAAAATCTAAGGTCCATAACATGGGCCGAATATGTAGAGTATTTGGATTAATTTAAAATGTGATGGCACAAAAAAAGGGTTTTCAGGGTATAGTTAAAGTTTGTCCAGATCCAGGGTGTGAAGCTGTTTGGCATAACATTCCCAAAATACATACTAGATGTAATGATTGTTCAGGATGGCTTATTCAAATTAACGAAGATACTTTTTGGAAAAAATTTTCAAATAATTGGTTTCAGTATGACTTTCAAACTGGTGAGTATTTTAGACCGGAAAAGCCAATTGTACAATTGTCCTTAGATCTTGAATAAATAAGAAAAATAGTTACATATGGATCAACCAGTTAGAATATTCAAATGCCCTTGTGAAGGGAATAAGTACAAGTTAGCAGGGATGCCTAACAATAAACCAACCTTAAAAGAAAAGCGAGAATATGGTGAGTTCATCGCCGCAGGATGCACTGTATTAATTATTCCTATAAAGCAATTCCGCCAAGAAAAGTGGGAATGGTGTGATAAGCACTTTTAAACAAATATAATACTAACGAACGGCTCTGATGCATAGCCATACCCTGACCGTTAGAGGTCATTGATCAAAAAATTAGAAATATTTAAACCTTTTTATTATGGAAAATAGAAAACCAAGATGTTATAATTGCCAGCACGCAAGCAGAGGCTTTAAAATTGGTAAATTAACATATCACCATTGTTTTAACCCTATTCATACCAATGAAGATACAAGCCCTTGGGATAGCTTGCGTGTGTTCTCTGATAGTTGCAAAGACCATGAATTTAAGCCTAAAAAGGTTTAACTGTTTCTTTTTGCGGTGCTTGCACAATGACCTCTAACGGCTCTGGTGTATGGTCTAGTAGCAAAAAGCCCGATAGGAGCGATTGCGGATTGACCATCTACAGAAGCTATTTGCCATACACTTTGTTAGCAAATGACAATCCATCTTAAATAACTGAAATATGAAAGTACAAAACGAATTAAAAGAAATCTTACGACAAGCCTTTAACGCTGGTTGGTGGTATCGAGACTCCAAAGAAATATACCCAAATGTTGATGATTGGATGGAACAAAATCAGAGTAAGATTTTAGCTTCTGTAGAACCAGAGCCGTTAGCAAAAAACAAAGATAGTGAGAGCATTTGCGAGAAATGCAACGATCATGTTGATTATCTCTATGATGGTCTATGTTACGATTGTTATGATGATGAACACGGAATGTAGCAAATGCGTAGCTATCGGCCCTCGATGGGTTGTTTTTTGCTAACGAAGGTCGGGTATGTGCCGATGTGCTCGTGAAGAAATGAAAGCCTTTTCGCTTTCGATTTCGGGAACAGGCAAACAGCGGTCAAAGAAAAAAAGACCCCATCCCGTACATTGGCATATACCCTGTGTTATCGGGAGTAACGGACATAGGGAAAAGAAAACGATTGATTAATCACTTAACTAAATAAATATGGACTTAATACTAGCTTTAATGTCGGAATTTGAAGAAAGAAACAATGTTTCAATATCTATTACACTCTTTTCTGATGGTTCTGGGGATGTTTCAGAGTTCTGGGGAGAAGAATCTATAATTGAGTTTAAAAATAAACATGAATTAGTAGGTTTTTTAGGTATGGCCAAATATAAATTATCGGAAGATGGCAGGTGTTTATCTCCTATGCAAAGAATTGATTAAATATGGACTTAGAAAAAACAATAAACTTAATAGTAGAGGATTTACAACTAAATGCCATGCCTTATAGAACCTATGTTTATGAGGTTAAAAAAACCCATCAAATAATAAGAAAACATTTAACTAATCAATTAAATCACTCCAACAAATCATCTTAATATGAGCTGGATAATAATAAATGAGAACACAAATAAAGCAGTTTTAGAAACTTATAGTGATGAATATGCCACTAGATTAAACGCTAAAGAAGGTTATAAAGCAATACCCGCAATGCATTATTTACAAGGATTGAATGATGGTAAGTACTCTAAATAACTATCCCGTACATTGGCATATACCCTGTGTTATCGGGAGTCACTTCATACGGGAAAGAAAACGATTGATTAATCACTTAACTAAATAAAGATGAAAATATCTAAAGAGGAAGAAAAAACTATTTCTGGTTTACGAAAGTTTTTTGCCGTTAGTGTTGCAGTATTTGAAATGCAAAATAGTATTTCTAAAGCATTTGGTTATTCAGGGGCTAAAAGTTATATGCACATATTACACTTAAAAGCTAAGGAAGAAATAGATAAGGAAGTGCCAAATCTTAAAAAGATGGATACTTTTTTAGCAATGATGGAGGATGCTTCTAAGGAATTTTCAAAACCAAGACCAAAATTTGAAAAGGGAATAATTAGAGATGATTAAATCCGTGAGGCGT
>TARA_R110002012_G_scaffold171683_2_pt1 | contig 27148 bp, 12 predicted proteins | sample TARA_R110002012 | Tara Oceans TARA_R110002012 (sample SAMEA4396515) | marine metagenome | biome: Westerlies Biome; feature: [DCM] deep chlorophyll maximum layer (ENVO:01000326); material: water (ENVO:00002006), including particulate matter (ENVO:01000060) such as... | depth 40 m | reverse complement strand
TACCACCATCAAGCTTAAGAGCAATTAAAGTATCTCTAATAACAGTAGAACGATTGTTACCACTATGATATGTTGAACCTGAAAATACTCTAATCTCATCAGTAGATTCAATTAAATTGGATAATATATTTGTACTAGTTAAATTAGAGGCTGTTATGTTTGTAAATAATACACTACTACCAGTTGTTGCTTTACTATTAACAATTCCTGATAATGCATTAATAGCAGTTGAATTGCCTATAACTTGTGTTACTGATGGAAGACTTAACTCATCAGATCCTTTTAACCCTGCTGCACTTCCTACAAAATTAAAAGCACTTATATTACCTGAGGCTGTTATGTTACCTGTAAATCTTAGTTGAGTACTACTAGTACCCATAGCAATATAATTATTACTTCCACTTAAATTTTTATCAAAAAACAAAGTACCACTAACAAATTGGCTCGTTCTACCTACTGTAGTAAATTTTATTAAAGTTGTTTCATCAATTGAAGATACTATTGCATCAGGTGTTAAAACATTTACACTTGAATCATTTTCTTGTAAATTTACTGAATTAACTTTTATAGATCTACCTGATTTTAAATTATCTAAATCTGTTTTTGTAAATGTAGATTGAGAAGATAATCCTAATTTAAGATCTTTTGCTTTTACATTTATAAATTCACTACCTGATTTAAATTCAACTTCTTTAGTTAATTCATTAAATGTTAATCTTGCTTGTTCTATTGAACTAGATACAGCTGTACTACTACTATAAAAGTAAATAGTACCTCTATCCATATGGATATCTTTAATAGGTCTATGTGGATCTCCTATAATTAATGAGTCGTTTGATAAAGGTAAAATTCTTCCACCTAAAAATAAATTTTTACCTATAATAGTATTTTCATTAATAGTAGCTTCTTTAGTTGTAAAAGATTTTGAAACTATTAATTCTCCTCTATGTTTTGTAATATCATTATTAAAGAAAACACTTGGTTTCCCAACAGTCTTATTTGGACCTGGGTTAAAAATAACAGGACCATCATCATTTGCTATTGGTGGGTTGGAGTTATTATCATTTCCATCACTGTCAACACTACCCCCAAGTATAATACTTACATTGTCTTGTACAGCTAAAATATTATTCCCTTCACCCCCTATAAATAAAGATCCAGTTTCAAATCTTCCTGCTTCAGGAAAAGGACCAAGATTTGCTGAATTATGGTAACTATTATGTGTAACTAGGGGTTGAGGTTTACCTGTAGTGTTTCCAGGTACATGAGCATATAAATCTTTACTTGTACTTATATTTCCACTAGATGTTATACTTCCTGTAATTATTATAGATTTAGAAGAAGTTAAAAATGTTGGAGTTGTGTGCCAATCATTGTCAAGTGTTCCATTACCTACACCAAAACCAAAAGCATTTGATGCTGTATAATGTACTTTTCCTGTGCCAGGATCCCATGTAAGAATCTTACTAACCTGTTTGTCATCTATTTTATTTAATTTGGGAGCAATTATAAATCCATCTACTTGTAGATCTTCACTTGCTGATATAGATCCCCTTACTACTAATTCTTTTGTTGGATTTATTTCACCCCCAATTCCTACACCTTTATTAGTTGCTGTAAAAATTGTACCGTTATCGTAATCAATACTAACATTTCGTATATCAGTTGAGTTTAGATTTTTTCCATAAAATAATGTAGAACCTGCTGTGCCTATTACATTTAATGTACCAAGATTATAATTACTTGATTTAATGTCACTAGTTTCTACACTATCAACACGTATTGTAGTAGATGATGTTATAATAGTAGGAGTAAGTTGATGCCATATATCATCATCACCTCCGCCTCCACCGCCGCCGCCGCCATAACTTCCAGTACGGTATAAGCGACCAGTAAGTGGATCTACTACAACTGTTTTAAATGAGGTTGATGAATCTTCTGTTAAATTTGCAAATATATTACCACTAGCACTTATATTTCCACTTGCACTTATATTCCCACTTGCACTTATATTATTTATTATTAAATCTTTACTAGAAGATAAATTACCAGCTGTTGTTATTGATCCCGATATTCTAATGGTACCTGTTGATAAAGTATCAATAATATTAAAGCCTTTAAGATCTAAATCACCCGCTAATTCAGCATTTTCAAGTGATGTTATAGTTTCATCTCCTGATGAAATTAAAGCTCCACCCCAATATAATGCACCATTATAGTTGTGTAAAATGCCATTAGTACTAGTTTCATTTTGGGTAAAAAATGTATTATTAGTATAAGAAGATAATTGTAAAAAACTATTTAAATTAGCATTACCTTGATTAGTTATTATTAAAGATCCTGTGATAGAAGCTGTGATTATAGATCCTGCATTTTGATCATGGGGGAATCCTGAACCTCCTCCACCTTCAAATAAAACTGGACCTCCTGGACCTGCTTTATAAAAGTTTTTAGCTATTACATCACCACTAGCACTAATATTCATATAGGTACCTGGTGTACTACTTGCAGTTATGTGTCCTTCTAAAATAATTTGACTTGATTTTATGTGGGTTAATCCATCATCATTTAAAGTTAAAAATTTATGTGAATTATCTGAAACATAATATATTCTATTAGCATCCATATATAAATCACTTACCCCTTGCGAAGTACGATGTCCAAAAATTCTTCCAGAAAATTGATCTACACCAGAAGTACCATCTTGTTTTTTATTTGTAAAATATATAGGATTTAAAGAATCTACTACTATAGAACCTTGGGGCACAGCAGGAGAAGCACCTATAGATGCTGTTAAAAGAAGTCCACCTTGACTAATAATATCACCAGTATTAGTAAGATTTCCTCCATTAGTAATATTACCACTATTTTCAATTGTAGTAGAATCTAATAAATTAATATTATTTATACTATTATCCCCCATATTTAATGGAGAACTTGCTACTCCATTAATTAAAAATTGAGTTTCGGGTTCTACAATAACTAACCCTGCTGCAGCTAATGAATTAGATACTGCAAATTGGAAATTAGTTAAATTTGTACCATCAGTACGTAAATCTTCGTCAAAAGTAACATTAATTTGTTTTCTATTACTGCCTGTAAGGTTTAAATCTTGATATAAATCTATATGATGTAAATATTGGATTCTAAAATCGTCTTGGGATGTATTTCCATTCATTTTATCTAATGATGGTTTTACACCTCCACTTATATGAATTTTATAATATTTGTAGGGGGTTATGGTTCCATTAAATTGGCTATATTCAATTGATTGAAAATTTTGTGTTGTATACTTAGTTATAGTTCTAACTGCATTTGATCCTAAATGGTTTTCATATACATTAGGGGTTCCAAAAATTTGTTGAGGAAATTCTGGATCACTATTAACTGTATAGGTTTTAGCTCTAAATCTACTCCATGATAAATTCAAATTTTCTTGAACTAAACCACTTGGGAATTCTACTGGTGGAGATAGAGATAGACCTAAGAGATTTTCATGATAATGAATTTGATTTTCATTATATAAACCTACCCATGTAGTACCATCATGACTTCCTGATATTTTAATTCCTTCTATACTATGAGTAGCATTATAACTATCTACAGTTTCTGAATCTCTACTAAAGAAAATACCTATTTTAGCAATTGCCATAGAAGAAGTAAGTTCAAAACTATGGGTTGTATAGCTATTTTTTGAAGCTGTAAAAGGGGCGTAACTTGTTAATACTGGATAATCTTTACTAGAACTTTCAGTAAATCTAAATAAATCATAAGTTTGGCCTCCTGCTGCATTTTCAGGGTTGCTATATTGACTAACCATAGCAGTAAAGCTAAATGGTGTAGATGCTAAATTTGAAGTAATGTTAAAAGGATAATAAACATTAGTTGATTTATTTCCTGTACCACTAGTTCTATCAGGCAAAGTTTCTATATATGATTGAGATCCATGAAGAATTATATATTGTGGGTTACCTATTGAACTTGAAAATTTTAACCCTGTAACTGTTTTGTATTCTAAAACATCATTAGAATCCGTAGGGAATAAAGAAGTTTTTTTATAATTACCATGTTCAGTAGATGATGATGGGTTGGGAAAAATTGAAGTAACTATTCCAGGAGCTCCTGTTCCCCCACCACCTGCTGTACTTTGTCCATCTACAAATAACCCACCAGAAATAAAAACTGAACCAGTAAATCTATGGGTATCTTGGGATACATCATCTCCAAATACAGAACTTCCAGAATTTGATAATGCCGTAGTAGAAATAAAATTAATTCCTTCTATAGAAATTGTTCCATCTACATTAAGATTTTTATCAATTTGTACATTAGAAGCAGTTATTGTGTCTGCTTGTAAAGAAGCTGATGGGTGACTAAAGCCTGTAGGGCCAATGTATCTATAAATTGAAACCCAATAAGGAGTAGTATACCCGCTAAGGGTAGTATTATCAATAGGAGCTTCACCATCATCCCCATTATTAGCAACAATTGGATCAATAATACCATCCCCAAAAGTTTTATTTGATTCATTATAAGGAGTATAAGCTGAATCAGTGTCTGAAGTATCACCTCTTACTTGTCCTGAAGAAGCTTTAAATAAAAATCCTTCTGTATAATCAAAAAGGTATCCTTCATAGCTCCCATCTGATCCTGCTGGTTGTATAATGTTTGTAGCATCTAAAAGAGGATAACTATAATCATTAATATTACCTACATGAACTTGAGCTGCGTAGCCCTTACCATATCTAGCAGGAGATAAAAAATTCTTTAATACATTATTAGCTATAGCTGATAAGGCTAGATAGTTAAATTTTGGTCTATTTTCTTCTCCATAACCACTACCCAAATATTTACTAGATGGAGCATCTCCATTACCATAAGCTACATAAAATTGACTATCAGTACCATCAACTTCAGTTATAGGCATTACAATTCTTTCTACAAATGGATTTTCAGTGTATCCTGTAATACTAGAAGAAAATGATCCTCTAGCTAATCTTTCAATATTATCCAAGGTAGTATCAGGATGCAATACCCATGTTCTAACTCTAAATGGTTTAATATTACTATTTTTGTCTTGATCTCCTATAGTGCTAAGAGAAGTAGTATCTAAGAAATCTGGTGTGTTAGTAAATAGTATATCATCAGAATTATTAATAATATTTTCTGGAGTAATATTAACACTTTTAGGAAAACTCTCATCAACAACTCTTTTAGCTGTTGATGAATTAAATACACCAAATGTGGCCTTAAAAGAAGATATTCTTTTTTCTAATTCATTAAATTGTTTTTCTGTTATTGGTTGTCCAGCCATTTATGTTATTTTTTATAAATATAATTTAAATATTAAAGAGTTATTTGTATTTTATCAATATACCCAGTAAATCCTGATTTATATCTAATTTTTAATACTACAACTCCATCTGTAAAGAAAGGAGCTATATTTTGGGTTACTGTTGTAAATGTTATTCCCCCTGATAAAGTAGGATCTGTTGCTGTAATATCTCTACCTCCATAAGCACACCATGGGGTATTATTATTAGGACCACCTGTAGTATCTGCAGTAGAAAATTGATTATTTACTACACCCCAAAATGTACCTACGGTAGGATCTCCTAGGTTTCCAAGAGGATCATCAAATTGACCTGGTAATCTAATGTCAATTCTTACATTAGAATTATCAAGACCTACTGCAAATATATCACTTTGAGTAAATTTACCAAAAACTTTTACTTTAAATGAAATTGTACTACTAGTGAATCCAGCTGGTAATTTAAATGCTCTATAATAGAATCTATCACCTAAACCATTAGCTGTGTTTGCTATTGCATTAGTATAATTTACTGAATTAGGAAGAGTTACACCTGAATAGTCTCCTGATGGATATCTTAAACTACCAGAATATATTTGTTGTAAATCATTTGTAGATAATATACTTTGTATAGAATTATAATCTGGAAGACTTGTAAGTAAAGTAGTATAATCTGCTCTGTCTACGCCTACTACATCTTCTATACTTGCGCTTGCCCATCTTCTTGATTCATCATTAAAGTTTTCAATTTGATCCGTTGAAGCTACATAATTTGAAAATTCATCTCCTTGATACATAAATCTACCAATTGGTTTTTGATATAATTCTCTATCGCTAGAATTAGCATTATCTATAATTTGTCTTGTAAAGCCTTTTACTTGAAATATATCACCTTGTCTTTCATCTATAGTATCTTCATTAGTTAAATTTACAGCTTTTACTTCAAGTTTTATACTTGCTGTACTTTCTGCTGTTGGTATATGATTGTCTTGATGTGGACCTGTAGTTTCTCCAAATTGAGATAAGGTAGCAGAAGCTGTGTGAAATCTTAAACCTCTTCTGAAATTAGAATTATAGCCATTATCTTGTAAATTATTAAATCTATGAAGAAGTATACCACTTCCATTTTGTGTTTGACTATCTCCTTTAATAGTAAGATCACTTGATAATCTTTGGGTATATATAGGTGGATAATCTGATAATTGATTACTTGGATATACTTTATTAGCTAAATTTAATATATTATTTAAACTAGCAGTAAAGAAAGTGTCTTTTTTAAAATAACTTACACCTGATAAACTATGTGTAGCAGGTGTATTTAATTTTTCTTCATATGTAAAGTTTTCACTAGTAGATATAGATGCAGATTCTATACCATCATTATAATACCAATCAAATACATTTAAACTTTGGGTAAAGCTTTGAGATATATTGTGGATTAATTCTAAATAATTATACCCATCTCTTGGTTTAGATGTTATATTAAGCGTAGCATCCCAACCTTGATATCCATTAGGGAAAATAAATCCATTTGAACCTGTAATACTTTGTGATACATTATTAAAGATACCTACTTTATTTATAGTTAAATTACCTACAACACTATCACCAACTAAAATGTCTGATGCCCCATTAGTAAGTGTTCCAGCATCATAACTTGTCATATTTTGGTTACCTCCTTTAAGAGAAACATCAAAATCATCTTCTAAACTTACATTACATGCTGTTTCACCATTAAGTTTGACTTCTAAAGTACCAAAATCACCGTAAGCGTAAGCTCTATCAGGTGTATCATAATGACCAGTATACTGAGGACTAGTATGAGTATTTAATGTTATTCCATAATTATGTGTTCCATTTGATTGTGAAGTAAATATTATTCTTTCTGATGTTATATCACTTGAAAATACTGATGTTGGGGTGCCATCTGCATTTACATCAAAATTAGTAGGGAAACCTGGATTTCTAGGACCTTTTGATCCTGAATAGTTAACTAATGATTGAGAAGCTAGTGTTCCTTTATAAAAAGTACTTTGCATGCTTGTTTTATGAGCATCAAATATTTGAGTTTCAAAATCACCTTCCATATCTGCAGGAGTTGCAGGTATAATAAAAATATCTGTACTTCCAGTAACTGTGTTTGAAGTACCTATTTCGGTATCAACTATTGAATGGGATAATTGGATTTTTTCTACTTTAGTTAAATTATCTAAAATATTTTCGCTAAAAGAAATACTTGCTGTGTTATCTGATACATTAAGTGTATTTGTAAATGGTTGTGTTCCTGTGTATGTTATAGATAAATTATCTGGAAGTTTTAAATCACTTTCTGATGTAAAAGTAGGAGCAATAACAGTAGTTGAAGGATGTAAAGAAATTGTTTCTGTAGCTCCGTTGGCTACATTTTTATTATAAAGATAATAAATAGATTCAGCATCTCCTGTTTTAAATATACTATGAGATAAATTAAGGCTTGATGTGTGTATACTTACATCTGTTATTGAGCTACTAAGGGCTCCAGTTACATGAATAGGTATTATATTTGAATTAGAAGAACTTACAAATACAAATGTATTATCATTATTTACATTGTCTACTGAGGCCGAAATATTATCTGTTCTTTTTTCAGAGTTATCCCTAAAAACAACCTCTCCTATACTTGAAAGAACTTCAACTGTTAAACGTATACGAACACCATGTCCTGCATTAGGACCTGAGGCCACACCCTCTCCAGTTTTAATTTCGCATTTTATTTTTCCATCTATTACAGGAACTTGTTCAAAATTAAAATTAAGATTACGAATATCCTCATTACTTTCATTTTTTATTCTATGATTTTCTAGATCATTAACATCCCAAATTGTAGTTAATATATCAAAATCATCAGTAAGTTCGTATAGATACCCATCTCGAACATCACTTCCTTCAACTGTGTTATTACCTACGAAAGTACCATTTATAAGTGATGGGTCAGATGGATCTCGATTTATTTGACTCGAACCAGAGTCGACAGGATTATTATTTATATCTTCTGTACCTATTCTAAGATATTGAAGTGATTCTTTAGGAAGTCCAAAATTAGTATTATTTTCAGACCCATCTAAATCTCCTGATAATTCTATTTTCTTTAATTTAACAATTCCAGTAAAACCCTTTAAACCTGTAATTGTACCATTTACAAATCCTAAGTCTACTTCAGCTGTTATTATATCATCATCATCTATATCATTATAGGGTAGAGTGTTTTCAATTGCCGTTGTTTGTTCTTCTATTGTATGGCCTAAGGCTGTTCCAGGAGTTAAAGTGGTATTAAATGCACTAAATGTAAAATCAGTACCTACATTATCTTTAAGATATTTTTTCCTAATTGAACTAAAGGAGTCACCATTTGCAAAAAGAGTACCACCAGCTCCTGTAGCAGCTACTGTTTCAGGGAAAACATGAACATCAGCTCCAACTGGGTTGCCCAGGAAGATAAGTCCTGATGTTGCACTACTATAAGCTGGCACTGTAAATGGTTCTGAATGTAATTTAGAAGAAAATTCTGTACCTGCTGGTATTGCACCTTCTTCAAAGTTACCACTTGCACTAAAATGAAGAGGAAACCAACTTGATGTATAATGAGATAATAATCCTACTCCTAATGTAGGAGGAATTATTGATGATGATACATCAGTGTTTGAACTTCCTGTGTGGAAAATAATGTCTTGGGTGTTGTTTCCTCCCCCTATTTTTATATTAGTAGTTGAATGACCAATTCCTACAGGTTCTTGTATTGATGCTAATACTCTTGCACTTACTAATTGATTTCGATCATCTGTATCTGGATAACCTAAATTTTTAAGTGGATTTACTTCAGAACCTGAATTTCCATGTAATATATTAGTAGTTCTTTCTATTTTTGTAGAACCACCTAACCCATATTGAGTTCCTGATCCTGAGTGAGTTTCTACTTCAATTGTAAGGTTAGAAATAATAAAGTTAGAACTTGAAGGTAATATATTAATAAAGTTGTTTGCAGGACTATTAGTAATAATAAATTCATTTTCTCCTGGAGGATTATGTATTACAGTAGAATTCTCAGCTTGTAAATTATAAACATTTGGTTGAGAAACATTAATTTTACTACCTGTGAAATTAGAAGTATACAAAACAGTTAATCTTTTACTACTATCATAACTTGAATTTATTGATTCAAAAACAGCATTGGGATCACCTGCGTTAGTGTCTGATGAATTAGAAACAAAACATATAAGAGGACCTACTTGATTACCTGTTCCACTAGAATTGTCAAAAAATACTGACATTGAAGTACCATAATGTAAAGGACCTAATGGTTCAGTAATTCTAGTTCTTAAAAATCTAGTTCTTAAAACTGCTGAACCTGTTAAATTATCATCTAAATTAGAACCTGTGGCTCTTGTTTGAGTTTCACTTTGTAATATAGTTCTTTTATGAGTTGAATTAAAACTTACAGATGTAGGATCATCTGTAGTGTTTATACCTGCTTCTGTACCTGATTCACCAAATTCTTCTATTCTTATACTTTCAAATTCAATTTTTGTTTTTTCTGTGTCATAAACTAAAAGAGGTGTGTTTGTCGCTAAATCAGTAATATTAGCAGATGATTGTTCATGTGAATTAAATCCACTCCAAGTACCACTAAATTGATATGATCCTGTAAATGTTGGTTTTACTTCTAGTTGTTGGCCTATAAAAGATGAAGTATATGAAGATGTTAGTAATTTATTTTCATTATACCCTGTGGTTACTATTCCCCCAAATGAGTTAGTGGCAAATGTTTTTGTAGCTGTTTCGTCTAATGAAGAATCTGCAGTTTCTGTAGTATTATCTAGTTTAATGTGATCCCATTTTTGGGTTAAAAGTAAAGGTTCATGTAATGGACCTAATGGTTCTTGTATGGTTGCTTTTACTCTAAAACGAGTAACTGATTGGGATGCAAATTCTACTCTATGATCATGATTAGCCCAACTTTCTCCTGTTTCTGTACTACCAGTTCCATCATTTGTGATGTGTGAATCACCATATAATACTCGTCTAAAATTAATAGGAGAATTAGTTGATACTACACTACTATATCCAAATGTTTCTGTTTCATATCTTACATTTGTAATATTAATTTTAGGAGTATCTTTTACTATAAGTGTAGCAGGAGTAGCGGTAACTACTGTAGTTCCATTATCAGCTGTAGCTTCTAAATTACTATCAAAAATAGGAGTTATTGAACTTGATACAGTAAAAGTAGTATCGTTATAAGGACTAGTTAATGATATTTGTTGACCTATCCATGAAGAAGTGAAAACAGTAACTAATTCTTTATTATCATTTATACTAACAATACTTGATGAAAGTAAATTATCATCTATAGTACTTATTGTACCATTAGTGTTTTGATTTTGGATATTAATTGCAGAACCTATATTTCCTACACCATCTAATTTAAGTTGAATTGATGTATTATGTAATGCTATTCCTACAGGTTCTGTTATTGATCCTTTTATTCTAAAACGTGAAACTGAATGAGAGGCATAAGTGTCTGCATTTTCATGAGTAGCCCAACTTTCTCCTGTTTCTGTACTTCCAGTTCCCTCATTTGTTATATGTGCATCTCCATATAATACTGTTCTCATAGAGGTGTCAGTACCTTGTTCACTATATCCAAATGTTTCAGTTTCGTAAACTAAGTCTGTGTATCTAGTAATAGGAGTTGCATCCATTTTAATATTAGCTGACTGACTTACATTACTATTTAAAGTACTTGCTGCGTTTACTGTTGAAGCTGAGGCAAAATGTGCTATAAATTCATGTGTTCCTTCAGGAATGTTAACTTCTTGCCATGATGAAGTATAATGAGCTACTAATAATTCTTTTCCTAGTTGACCATTACCCATATGAGTATGGTCTGTTGTATATCCAAATTTGCCTGGTTCTGTGTATATGCTTGATGTTTCAAATTCGAATAGTGGGGAAGTGTAAGGTTGGTCAATTGTTGTAAAATGTGCTATTATTTGAATAGGGTTATTTTTCGTAATACCTGCACCATAAGTAACCTGTACATTTACTATACCATTAGTAATTGTAATATTACTATCATTGAGAGCAGGATTAATAGTAACTCCATCCACACCTGTTGTTTGTTGATCTGCAGGAAATACTGTGTCAATATTACTATATCCTGTAGTAGGTTCATCTGCAATTGTTATTATGGTTTCTCCTCCTATTATAAGATTAGTAAAGCTTTCACTATTACTATCAATATCACCTTTTAATTCAACTTTTGTTAATTTAACTTTTCCTGTAAAATTGTAATTAGCATCTTGACTTCCTAAATCAAGAGCAGCTACAGCTGTAGTATCTGATGGAATATTTCCTGTAGATGGTATAATTGAGTTTCCTGTAGATGCATCTGTTATAATTGGAGTTAAAGCACCATTATTAGAAGTAATAGGACTACTCGTACCACTACCCAATGGAGCTGTACTTTTAAATGAAGCTGAAATTGGGTGATGTGTAGGACCAAATGGTTCTGTAATTTTTGCCTTTACTCTTACTCTTACAATTGATTGGGAAAGATAAGTATTATAATTAGGACTATTTACAAATCCTCCAAGGAAACTAGATGTTTGGGATGAAGAAAGTGAACTTGTTAGTCCATATAATAAACTAGATGTAAGGTGATTTTGTGGGCCAATATCCCATCCTGCTGATCCACTTTCAACTTCTACATTAACATTATCAATTAAAATGTTAGGACATTTTTGGAATGTTAAAGCACCAAATGGTGTTAGTGGTGATGCTATATAATGATCATGATCACCATGTTGTATATATCTAATATCATTTACTAAACTGCTATCTGTAGTAAGTCCAAAATATCTTGTAAGTGGATTAGTTTTGGAACTTGTATAATGTTTATTAAATTTTACTATAATATCTTTTTTTAAAAGAGATGAAACATTGCTAAAGCCACCATTTAATGTTTGTAATGTTGTGTAAGTTCCATCTATTGTGTCAGAAAAAGCTTTTGCAACTTGAGCTGTGTTACCCGGAGCTCCATCAAATCTAAAATAACCTATTGTAGGTTTATCACCAGATATAGTAGTTGTACTAGAACTTTGTATTCTAATAAATGTATAGTGATCTGGACTTGCATTATAACCTTCAGGTTCAGCAATATTTAAACCTACTTGAATTCTAATTAATGATGATGTGTATCTATCATGGTAATTATTAATTGAACTGGAATTTAAAGATCCCGTAAAATCATATAAAACTGTATGTGTATGTGTAGTAAAATTAGCACCACCAAATCCACCCTCATTATTTGAACCTTCAAACTGAACAAATGGAAATGATATTGCTGCTCTTGGGGGTGGTACAATATTTAAAGTATAATTTTGGGTAACTATTCCTTGTAAATTAGTATCACTAAGATCAAAATAACTATCTTTTAAAGTAACTGTAAAATTTTCTGTTTGTTGGGGTGCACTAGTGTTTATAGTATTAGTAGTACCATCAATAGCATTATAATTTGATATACTAGCTGTAAAACCTAATATTGATGTATTAGTAGTTCTAAAATCTTTAGCTAATCCTGGTAGAGCATTAGCACTAAGACCAATTGCAGGTCTACTATTATTATTAGGATCTAAAATTTCTTGAGCTACTCCATCAACATTATGTTCTAAAGTAAGAGTATAAGTATTATTATTTGCATCTATAGTTGTAGGATTATCATTATCTCTACTTGCTGTAAAGAACTTTAAAAAATCACCACCTTGGCCATTTACTTGATCAATATCTTCTGAATCTGTAAAATCTAATATTAATGATCCTGAATTTATATCATGGTCAAGATTTAATGTAAAAGTAGTATTATTTGCGGGTAAAAGTGTAGGTTTATTATTTACAAATGCTTGTAAAGTTATAGTATGGAATACTTGGTGGGTTTCTCCTGATGATCCTGTTTCGGCCGCATATATAATATATTTATGGACACCTGCTAATCGTTCATCTTCATTAATAGGTGTATATGTACGTTTATCTAAACCACCTTGTTGGACTGTTACTAAATTAGCATCTAAATCACCAACTTTTAAAAAATTAAAAAAGTTGGGTTTAAATGACAATGATCCAGTAGTTTCTATACTAAGAATTCCTTCATTAAGTACATCAGCTGTTGTATTTGAACTATTCATTGAAATAAAAGTGTCCTTAGATTCTGGACCCCCATTAGCTATTAATCTTCTAACACCTGAAGTAGCGTCACCTGGATTACCTGCAAAAAATACAGATGCATCACCACTTGTAATTGGTTCTCCTGCTAAATTAAAATATCCTGCGGCATATACTACACCATCTACATTTAATCCTGAGGATGAAATCCCATTTTTAAATTGGGCTACAGCTCCTGATTGGATAAATAAACTACTACTATATTTGTGTATTCCTGCCATTAGGATGGTGCAATTGGGTTAGTTACTGTTACTGTTGTTCCTTTTACTACTGTTTTTAATGTAGTTGAATTATTAGCTATAATTAAATATTCATAAACACCTGCTGAAGAATATCCTCCTGCTTTTTGGTAAAATGATTTTTTAATTAAACCATTACTATTTCCTTTTTCTTTTGTTTTCCATCTTTTTGTACTGTTTATATTTTCTATAAAACAAAAACTATCAAAATCTCCTGAAGCTGTTATTCTAATTTCTGTATTTGTAGGAGTTACCCATTCTTCAAATGTCCCATCTTCATTGCTTTTACCAACATTTAAAGTAGGGATAGAAGTAGTATTAGTACCCAACCCATCAAATTCAGATGCAAATATAGCTTTACTACTAGAAAATGATCCTGTAACATTTATACCATTTTTAAAATGGGCTACTGATCCTGATTGAATAAATAAAGAGCTTGAAATTAGTTGTATTCCCGCCATAACCTACATTTTTCTAATCATTGCTTTAATAGTGTAACTTTCTCCCTCACCATCTTCTATTGCTTGAGCTATTATTTTACCAAATAATTGTTGACTATAAATATATTGAGGACTAACACCCTTACCATGACCTTTAATATTTGATGTAATAATGTAGTCGCCTTCTTTTATTTTACCTGTTACAAGAACAGGTTCGGCTCCTAATACAATTGGATAATTTTCTCCTTTAGAAACAACACCCATAACTAATGGGTCAGCTTCATTTTCACATGGACACATCATGCCGTTTCGTAACGTTAAAACGGTACCTTTTTGCATTTTATTAAGTCCCTCTGTTTCTAAATTAATTTCGTGGACACCACCAAAGAATGTGTTTTTAGCGTAGATATCTTTCCATTTCTGATCAGGGTTTCCTAATTGAAATTCACTTACCTTAGTTTGCACACCTGTTTCAGAATCTATTTCACCATCAACTACATTAGGAATTATACTAACATTAACATCTGAAAATGAAGGAGCATTAATAAGTGCTTGTTCTACATTTGTAATTGTACCTACTGATAAATTTCCTGCTACTGTTAAATCTCCTGTATGAGGGACTTCATCTGTACTTGAAGTAACTATTAAAGAACCTGATATAACTATATCCCCATTAGCTGTTAAACCAGTAATAACAGCATCTTGTATATTAGGATCTTTTATAACGCTTGTTACATTTTCTATATAACTAGCAGTTAAAGCATGACTAGCACTTACAGCTGAATTAGCTAAAGTAGCAAAACTAGATGTACCTATTATATTATTACAAATAATTTGTGTAACATTTAAAACACCATTAGATGCTGAAATACTAGTACCTTTATCTACAAATGATCTAGTTACAGGGGTAACTTCTTTTATACCAATTTCATGATTACCTTCATTTTCAAATTGGGCTCCTAAACTACTATTTATAGTTCCTTCATAACGTATTCTATAATATCTAAAAGAAGATGTTAAAGAAGTTTCACGTATTGAAGAGGTTCTATTTAAATTATTATTCTCACCTATACCATAAATAGATGTTGGGTTTGATGAAGGACCACTCCATATTAAAGGACCTCCTCCTGGAGTTGCTGGCATACCTCCTTGTCCTGGGCGTGCCCCCTCAGTTAATAAAGTACCGTCAGTATGTCCAATTCCACTAAGGTCAAATGCAGTATTTTTACCATAAACATACACATTATGAGGTAAAGTATAAAGACTAATTCTCTCCTTATCAAAATCAAATGAATGTCTAAATTCAGATACTATTGTAGGAGTATTAAAGTCCCATATTATATTGAATGCATTATTAGGTGCGTATGTTATAGTATCACTAACATCAAATGAAGCAACTGTTGATAAATTTTTATCAATAGAAGAAGCAGTAACACTACTATTAAGCATACTTGTTTCATTCCATAAAACTCCATTATCATTACGAATTTCAAATGATTGAGGAGTAGAAAGGTCACTAAATGTACTTACATCGTATGTATCGTTTGTATCACTTACTACTATAGAATCAAATGTAAATTCTGTTAGACTGGTTGAGCCTGATAAGATGCCACTTCCACTAATAAATCCTTGCCATGAACCTGAAATGTCTGAAGCGATTTGGGTTGAGCTTGATAAGATGCCGCTTCCACTAATAAATCCTTGCCATGAACCTGAAATGTCTTGAGATATTTGGGTTGAGCTTGAAATTATTCCACTTCCTGATATAAATCCTTGCCATGAACCTGAAATGTCTTGAGATATTTGGGTTGAGCTTGAAATAATTCCAGTTGGTAATTGAGCTGCACCTGAAATAATTCCAGTTGGTAATTGAGTTGAGCTTGAAATAATTCCGCTTCCTGTAATATATCCTTGCCATGAACCTGAAATAGATGAATCTGTAAAAGGTGAACTAGCATCTACACTTGCTTTTATAGATCTAATAGATTCAGAAACATTTGAAATACCTGGTAAAGATAAACTACCTGATATAAGAACTGAACCTGTAAATTGATGGGTTGTTATGTTAATTGAACCACTAAAAATGGTAGAGCCTGAACGAACTAAGGTTTCTGTAGATATAAAAGTTGCACCACCTAATGAGAAAGTTCCTGCATCTACATTTCCTGTAAAAATAGCAGAAGAGGCTGTAATATTACCTGATGCAGTTATATGACCTGTTACATCTATACCATTAGATTCTACTTGTAATTTTGTTGAATTATCTATTTGTAGATTAATTAAATCATCATTACCAAAATCAATAATATTATTTTGTGAATTACCTCCAATTACTAAACTATCATTTTTTATTGAAGTAAAATCTGTAGCAGTAGTTCCAATATTGGCATATGTGATTCCTAAATTAGATCTTGCAGTTGATGCATCAGTGGCTCCAGTACCACCTAAAGCAACAGGAACTGTACCTGCTGTTATTTGTTGACTACCATTTATGGATAAATAATTACTTGCAACTGTTGCTAAAGTTACATCTGTTGATTGATCAGTGTCTGTCCAAGGAACGTTAATTACTGCTTGATTATTAGAATTAAATTGAATACCATAAGTTCTACCAGCTGTTGCAGATACTGCGTTAGCTGCTTGTGTCTGAACTGTGTTTGAAAATAATTCAATACCACCTAGAGCAGTACTTGTAGCATAACCTAATTGATTATCTGTCCAAGGAACGTTAACTACTCCTTGGTGGGTTGAATTAAGTTGAAGACCGTAAGTTCTATTAGCAGTTGTAGTTACTGCATTAGCTGCTACTAACTGATCTGTATTATTAAATAATCTAATACCACCTGCACCTACATCGGTAGCTAAAGGAACTGAACTTAATGTTCCAGCACCAATTAAACTTCGTACTTCAGTTGCAGTTATAACTGAATTTAATTCAGGAAGGCCGTTTGCACTATTTACAGTTATTGCAGGAGTTGCAGAAGAACCAGGATCAAATTCTGTTAGAGTTGGGGCAGATGCTCCATTTAATTGAGAAACAAAATGTAACGAATTATCATCTGTAAAAAATACTAACATTCCCAAATAAGATCTTCCTCCAATTGCAGTTAATGAATTGAATGCAGATTGGTTGGCAGCAACTATTCTATTATCTATGGGGGAAGCTGATCCTACAGCAAATCCTTCTGCTATATTTGTTGGCATACTTTATTTTTTATGTACTTACAATTAATGACAGTGATAAATATTGTAATAAATTTGTTCTATATACTTTATAATTTCCTACAGTTGTTTTAGTAAAAGCACCAAATTGGGGGGTACCCGTAGTTGTATCTATTGCAGATAAATTTGGTTGACTACTACTATATACTATATAAATATATTTTCCGCTAGAACCCGGGTTAACTGTAAATCCGGTAGTTTTCATATTAGTTCCATAATTTATAGTACCAGGCCAAGCTGATAGATCTTGGAGCTCTGATGTAGAAAAAGACGTTTTAGTAGATGCTCCATATCTAAAACTTCTTATTCTAGTATATGATCCATATCCTTGATCGTGATACTGTAATGTAGGATTATTTAAATCTCCAGAATCAAAATGTTGATATCGGGTTCCTGTATTGTTTCCACCTGTTGTACTAACAGTTTTAACAATATTTGAAGGAGTTGTGTCTCCACTTGCAACACTAGTTGCTGAACTATTCCATCCTAAATTAGTCCAACCATTAGCTGGTGTATTATTAACAGGAACAAATGTAACAGTTCCTAAGGAATTACCACCATTGGTTCCTTCTTCTATGGTACTTGTACCAGAAGGTCTTGCAGCAGAGGGGGTTATACTATATGATTTATTGTAAGTTGCGTTTCCTCCTGGATTATTCTTACTTAATAAAACAGTTGTAGATGATCCATTCTTAAAACCGCTTGATTCACCATTAGCTAATGTTGTTTTTATTCTAATTCTAAATTTATGAGAACCAATTCTAAGATTAGATAAAGTACTACTATTAACATTTACAGATGTAGTACCATTTGAAAATTCATATATGTCAGTAAAAGAGTTAGTGTTAGTTGGAGATCTTTGTAATTGACCTTCAACAAAAGTAGTACCATTTAAATTATAAGACCAATTAATAGTATAATCATCATTTTGTAAATTAAATCTATCAGGATTAAAACCAGTTACACTAGTTGCTCCAGCTGAAGGTTGGGCGGGTGTTCCAAAAGTTATAGTTAAATTTCCTCCATCTAATGAAGTAGCTACATCACCTGCAAAATCTGTGATATTTAAATTGGTTAAGGTTCCTGTAGTACCGCCTACATTAAAATCAACATTACTACCTCCACCTCCACCACCACCATAACTTCCAGTTTTAAATAATTTACCTGTGTCAGGGTCTTGAACAACTACTAATCCATTATTAGTAGTATTTGAAGGAAGGTCAGCATAAAGATTTCCACTAGCACTTACATCACCTGTTGTAGTAAGAGAATTTAAAACTGCATTACTTAAACTTGTTATTATCTTTTTCCAACCCATATTTTAACTAAAATCTAAATCTATTGTTCCCCCACTAGGAACTATACTAACATTTCCTTGAAAACTATTAAGGGTAATACTTTCTAAATTTACATAACTACCATTATTCAGTTTAACTTGAATTCCTTCTACAGTACTACTACCCCCATAACTACTGGTAATAAATAGTAAATTATTTGAAGGATTTATAGTAACTACTTTAAGATTATCATTGTTAGTAGGAGCATCATCTAATTTAGCATATAAATCACCATTTACTTCTAAATTTCCAGAACTTGTTACATTACTTAAAATAGCATTGCTGTCTTTAGTTATGACTTTTTTCCAATTTCCAGGTGTTGGGTCGGCGGGTGCAGGAGTACTATCTGGTTCAGGATCAGGTGTAGGATCAGGATCTGGTGTAGGGTCAGGATCAGGTGTAGGGTCAGGAGTTGGAGTAGTTACTAAAGAATCATCATATTCATATTGAAATGTTAATCTAATACCATAAAATTCATTAAGAGCAATAGCTCCTCCTTTTATAAAAGATACATCTACTATACCATCATCAATTGGAATACTTACAGGATCTGTTATAGTATCTTCCGAAACCATATGAGCAAACGCGTTTTGTGCAGTAAGGACCTGACCTGTTGAGGGATTTACAAAGTTATCAGTTAAAACTGTTGAAGTGGGTACATTGGGGTCTATTAGTGCAATTAAATGTTCAACAGCTGTACGAAAATTTTCTCTTTCAAATGATGAGATAAATGTACTTGCTACATTAGTAAATCCATTATGTGCCCAATTTACTTGTTGACCTGTAAACATCCTGATATCACCAAAATTAGTAGTACCTACTGTAAAATCTATAAGAGCTTCAAATCTATCATCTCCAGATTCTATGTTTGCAAATAATGAAGAATTATGTAAATTACCTCTTAATTCTATATTAGTAAGATTAATAGAAGTAATTTGATTAATACCAGGTTGGGAATTTAAATTTAAATTTAGATATCTTATAGTAGATAAATACCCATCATCTCCTACTCCTTCAAGACCATGTCCTGAAGAAACATTCTGACTATGTACTACATCAGTACCATCTAAGGTAACACCTCCTACAGTAAATGTTCTAGTAATTATAGCCACCTGAATTATTTTTTAGTTACTTGTTCTTCTAACTTTTGGAGTTTATCATGTTCATTAACTAATTTAGTTAAGATGGTGGTAATAAGAGGAGCTTCAGCCCCTCTAATGTTAAATTCAGAAACTGCTTTATGAATTGCAACAATTTCTTTTAGATCAAATTTTGCCATAACTTATTTTTTTAATTGATTTTGTAATTTTGCTGTAATTGAATAAACTAATTGTAAATCTATGCCCTTAAAGTCAGATTTTCCTATTAAAGAAATTAAATATTTTAACTCAACATCTGTTAGTTGGGTTAATTGTTGAACTTTTTGTTGAGCTTGTTTTTGTTTATTTTTTTGTTTGTCTAATACTCCCATAACTTTATTTTTTACTAAGCTGTATAAATCCATATATCTTTGTTATCATCAATTACCATTTCTCCTGATCCAAATATTACATCTCCTGCTCCATCAATTGCTGATTTATTTGTAGTTGTATTTAATTGAGTACCTAAACTTTCTGTAGTTCTTACTGTAACTACATGTCCTGTTTGAATACCATTACCTGCTGTGTCTATTTGGTTAGTACCAATATTAGTAGGTACACCTCGAGCAACATTTAATCTATCATCAGAGGCATCATGATAAAGCGCTGTTCCTAATGGTGTTTTTGCACCTGCTACTCCTTGTCTAGTTTCAAATATAATACCTACATCAACATTACCACCTAAATTAGCTGTATTATCTGTTGAACTTCCAGAACCAATTAATATAAATCTATCTTCAATTTGAAGTTCTGTAGAACTTAAGGTAGTTGTTGTACCATTTACTGTTAAGTTACCATCAATTGTTACATTATCTAAAGTTGTGTCTCCATCTACATCTAGAGCACCATCAATTGTAACATTACTTGAAAATGTAGTAGCATTTGCTGGATTAGCTAATGCATCTAATTGATTTTGAATAGCACTTGTAACACCATCTAAATAGTTTATTTCAGTAGTTGTAGCTGTGACACCATTTAAAAGATTTAATTCTGTTACTGTAGCTGTTAACGATGTGCCATCTATACTAAGTGAATTACCAGATAAAGTTAACCCTGTAAATGTTGGAGAATCTCCTGTACCTAATCCTAAATTTGTTGCTGCGCCTGCAGCTGTATTAGCATTTGTACCACCATTTGCAATAGGTAAAATAGTAGATCCTACATCATTTGCTAAATCAACTGATAAAGAACCACCTAATGTTATAGTACCTGTAGTAGTAATAGTACCACCTGATAATGTAATACCACTTACAGTACCTGTAGTTGCAACTGATGTTACTGTACCAGTATTACCAGTTAAACCACTAATACGATCAGTTACATGATCATAAATTTGATCTCCGGTTGCTAATGCTGTTCCACTATCTGTGACTGTCGCTGTTTTAGCTTGGATTGTTTTTGCTGCACCTCCATTGTAAGTAGTAGTAGCACCTTGAAGTTCAATAGTAGTATTATCAACTGTTAAATCATATAAATTACTACCAAGTGTAACTCCACTAATAGTATTATTCGAACCTATTGCTGCCCCATTAACTTGAGCTGATGATGAAAATAATCCTGAACCTGTTAAAGCTCCCAAATCTAAACTAGAAGCAGTTACGTGAGTTAATCCTGTACCCCTACCTGTAAATTGACCATTAACTAAATTTATTTCACTACCTGAAATTAATAATGATCCTGTAAATGTGTGAGTACTTAAACTTGATGAACCAAAAGTAGTACTACCAGATAATACTAATGTTTCATGAGCTATTACTTGAATAGCATTTACAGAATAGGATGATGCGTCTACATTTCCTGTAAAAACAGCATTAGAAGCTGAAATATCTAAATTTATACCATCAATATAACCTATACTTGCAGTTGTACCTAAAGATCCTGAAAATAATAAACCTGAAGCTGTAACTGAATTTACATGTAAATCATCAGACAAACAAATTTGAACATTTGAAGATGATTGTGCTGTTACTTTATAAAGATAATAAACTAATTTTGATCTCCATGATTGATTAAAACCAGACGGTCCTTGATCATGTGTTGCACCTTCAATATAATGATGAGCTGAAGTTAAACTTTGTGCTAAACTCATACTATGGAAAGTACTGTAGCTTTCAGGGAATGTACCTATTCTATCATTATCAGAGTCCCAAAATCCATGTTGAACACTTTCAAAATCAGAACCTGCATTTGGATTTATACCTAAAATTGTAGTAGTATGTTCAAGATTAGTTTGACCTGCAAGTACAGATGCAGCATTATTTCTTATTATAACTGTATCACCTGCATTTAAAGAACCTGATGTATAACCCGAAGAGGTTTTAAACATGAATTGGTTAATCTTAGCAGATAAATCAATAGTACCTCCAATCAAATAATCACCTGCATCTAAATTAATATTAGCAACTGTAGTATTTCCATCAGTACCTCCTATATCATTAATTAAAATTTCACCTATAAGAGTTTCTGTTTCAGCTGTTGTAGTATTAGTAACTGTTAAATCTATATTAGTATTATCACTACATGTAGTAAAACCTTCTATTACGTTATTGATAATATTATTAGTAGAAGTACCACCACTACCTTGTACACTTGCTAAAGGAACTTTTACAATTTCATTATTAGTATTTTGAGCTAAAACAAAAGGTGGTTTATCTGCTACTGGAACAACACTCATTGTAACCCCACCTGAAGTACTAATATTTAATGATGAAGCAGAAATATGAAGATCTAAATCAGAATCACCTAATCTCATAACACTACTTGTAACATCTGCTAACCTAGTACCTGATTCTGAAATAAAATAAGCTTGTGCTAATACATTATTTGATGAAGTAATATGTTTAACAGCATGTACATTATCAATTTTCTCTACTGTTAAAGTATCGGTTGCAGTACTAAATGAAAGATCAGCATCATCAACTATTTCACCTCCTGCACCTACAATAGGGATGTTTCCAGGAGTAGAAAGACTAGTTATGTTTAATTTATTTGTTTTAACATTTCCTACATTAATTCCACTTGCAGTAATATGTAAAGTACTATTTGTAGTTTTAATTTCATATACTTGAGTTCCTGACCCTGAAAATAAAAGATTACCTGAGGCTGTAATAGCACTTATATTTGATAATTGGGCATTGTTAAAATCAACTGCTCCACTAGTATGTGAAGAAGCTGTTCGGATAAGAGAACCGCCTGCACCTATAATAGCAATATTTTTTGTAAGATTGGACCCTCCTACAGTATTACCACCTGAAGCTAGTGCATATGCAGAACCTGTAAATACTTCACCACTACTGCTAATTACTAAAGGTGTAAATAGATTATCTGTTTTTGGTAGATTAGAGAAATTTAATCCTCCACTACCTGTAATATTTTTTAGATGGGCATCACTACCACTTACTATTATTTTCTTCCAATCTGCCATTTTATTTTATTTCATTTTATTATCCTACTGATTCTGATGTAACAAAACCTGATGCTGATGGGTGAAATACAAATACACTATCATCGTATCTTTTTAAAAACATACATGATGCTATAGGGTGGTGGTTTAACCAACTTTGTGCATCAATTGTTGATTCTCTAAATTGAGATGCTGAATAATTTATTACATCTAAAGCAGGGATAAAAGTATGCTTAAATGCTCCTAATACATAAAAACTACCTGTGTGGTTTTCATGACCAAATTGTTTTGCCATTTCAGCTTTACTTTGAGAAGAAAATGAAGCTGAGTGTACATAATATCCCTCATTTGCTGGTATAGATAAATATTTATCTTTCCAAAGATGACTTGAGTTTGCTGTTCTTTGTTTTCTTCCAAAATAATTAATAGAATTATTCATATAAGGAAGTTGAGTATGATTAGCTTCACCTGTACGATCTTTTAATTGGACTCTTGTTGAATACCCAAATGAAGCTGTAAAACTACTAGTATATGTGTGATTTAACCAATAAAGAGTTGTAAGTTCACCTGAACCTGATACTTCATTAGATGCAATAGAACTTGTTACTAAATTTTTAGTAGTAACTCCTGTGTTTAATTCATCCATATTTAATGGATATGGGGTGTGGTAAAAAGAAGCTGATCTTACATTTGAATAATAATAATTAGGTGAATACCATACAGCTAATTGTTGAGGCAGAAATGATTTTTGGGATGAATTTGTTTCATTTTCACCAAATTCTCCTTCTCCTTCTACAAATCCTCTTTGTACTACATATACCCATTCACCATCTGAATTGTTTATACCATTATAATATTTTGGACGAACTCCACCTGCTTTTATTTCAGGCCAAGGACCTACAAGATTACCACTAACTAACCCAAAGTCTGCTGAAGATGAAAAACTAGCAGTTAATGCAAAAAAACTAGATGTAGTATTAGAACTAGACATATGAAATGAAAATTCACGAATAGGTCTTGATTGAACATATAAAAATTTATTTTTACTAAAACCTGTTGTAACACCAAAAGATCTGGTTAAATGTGATAAATTTGCATTTACTAAAGCTGTAGTTTGGCTTGCTTGTTTAGTGTCATAATCTGTTTCATCAGACCAAGTAAGTTGAAAATGACTATTTGTAAAATTACTAGATGAATTTATATATGTTATTCTTCTATTTCTTATAGCGCCATTTTCATCATAAGCAATTCCCGGAGCTTGTTTTATTATAAGTGAAGCTGTTGGAGGTGGAATTATTGCAGTTTGTTTACCTGTACTTCCTTCTTCAAAAGGGGCTGCTAAAATATTTACATAATATTCAGTTGCGGGTAAATTAGTTACTGCATCTCCTAATTTGCTAAAAAAACTAGCACTACATTGTCTAGCTGTTGTATTTGTAAAACTATGAGAAGCTAATGATGCAGTTAGAAGAAACTTATTCATCATATTTCTATATATTGTAGGATGTACAAATACACCTATTTCTTTAGTACTAGGATCTTCTTGGACTATAACCGAATTATCTGAATAGGTATTACTTCCTCTATTTTTATCCATAGCATCAAGAAGTACACCATTATAATCAAAAAAACCACCTTGTTCATGAGATTTTTTTCCTAATCTTAAAGAAGCAGGAATTTTTCTATATGGTTCTTTTCCTTTTGTTTCTCTAGAAGCAGTAACTTGGGTAAATTTTTTCCCCTTAAACTTTTCAAATGCCATATTAATGTTATTAGTTTATTATAAATATAAAATTATTTAAAAATCAGTAATTTAATGTATTAGCATTCTAACCCAAAATAAAAATCACTACCACTGTATAAAAGACCTCCTAATACTGGTGTAGGTGTGTATGTAAATTCATCAAATATAATTAACCCTTCATGATTAACTGTAATAGGAAAACTACTTCCTGATTTTATTATTAATATATTATTTGCACCATCACCTGTAAATTGGGCTATTGAGGCTGATAAAACATCTGTAAATATAGTATCTGAGACTGTAAGATTACCATCAGATTTAATACTTGTTCTCCCAATTATATCTTCACCAGCTACAAGTCCAGCCGCAGTAATTTTTCCTGTACTACCTATATTACCTGAAGCTGTTACATTTGAGAAAAAATTTACGTATTGACCTCTAGTTTCTAAGTTTCCAACATTTACAAAAGGTCCAATATTAGTAAGAGTATTACTACTACTAATAGTTAAACTACCTGTAATTCTAGCATCACCTACAAAATGACCATCCCAATCTTCTGATGATCCAATTTTAGTTATAGATTGGGATATAAATGCTACCCCATGTTCCATAATTTCTACTACGTTATTAGTAATAGTAGTTTCAATTATGGAAGTTTCTTCAGAAGATATATTTACAATAGTATTGTCAGCAGGAGATTCTACTACTACAGTATTAATTTGAGTAGCAATATCTAAATCTTTTGAATCTAAAGTAGTTTCAACAATTTCAATTATAGTAGAATTACCATCAACTATTTCTACTTGACCTCCTCCCGATTCAACTATTTCTAGTTGAACAGCAGATTCCTCTATTATTTCGGTAATATCTGCCATTTTAAAATTAAGGTCTTGTTACTTCTTTAGATAGTTTGATTTTTCCTTGAAGAAGACGAGTTACTACATTTGATGATTCAATCTCAAGATCATATACTGCTGTGTCAAAAGACATAGCTGCTGTATCTACAGCTGAAATTACAATAGTAATTTCATTATTATCACCACCCCCAACAGTAATTACACTATCATTAGTACCTTGAGTTTCAGTTAAATCAATTATTTTTGTTGTAGATGATATAGAAGTTCTTAATTGCATTCTTACTGCATGCCCTGCTAAACTAATTGGTGTACCATCTGAGTTTTTATATTTAAGGGTTCGAGTAAATGTTGATCCTTGTTCAATTGTAAAATTATAAATTCCTGCTGCCATAATTTAAGTAGATTAATTCTATAATAAATATAACAAAGAAATGAATAATTACATAGCTGTTAAACGTTCAAATACATCATCTATAGCTTCATGACGGTGGTTATCTAGTAAAATTCTTTTATAAACATAATTAGAATCTACTACTTTAGCTATATCATGGATTGCTGAATAATTAGTGTCCTTTAAATCAATTTGTTGATTATCACCACAAAATATCATTGTTGAATTTTTTCCTAGTCTTCCTAAAGCCATTCGTAATTGTGAACGAGTTAAATTTTGAAATTCATCTACAATAACAACACTATTTTCGAATGTACGACCTCTAAAGTGGGCTAATGAAACTAATTCGATAGATTCATCTTTTTCCATACGTTCTAATGTGTCGGGTTTATTGTATATTTTTCGCATATTTGAACGAATAGGGACGAGCCATGGCTCCATTTTTTCTTTTTCTGATCCAGGTAAAAACCCATTATCTTCAGTAGATACTGTAGGTCTCGTGATAATGATTTTGTTAGTCATTCGTTTAAAGAACATGTCTAAAGCTACTTGACAAGCTAATAATGTTTTACCTGAACCCGCCTTTCCAACTATAAAATTGTAAGGATGGTGTAAAATTGCTTGTTTTGCTGCTTTTTGTTCTTCTGAAAGTGTTAAGGAAAATTTAATTGCACCCTTTGGTGGGGTTTTTTCAATGTTTGATTTAGCCATAAAATGTAACGTTTTGTCATACATATAAAAAAAAGAGCCGCTAATGCGGCTCTCTTAAATTTAACTATAAACTACCTTCTTATAGGTCGTTTAAGTCA
>TARA_R110002012_G_scaffold56765_2_pt1 | contig 27170 bp, 27 predicted proteins | sample TARA_R110002012 | Tara Oceans TARA_R110002012 (sample SAMEA4396515) | marine metagenome | biome: Westerlies Biome; feature: [DCM] deep chlorophyll maximum layer (ENVO:01000326); material: water (ENVO:00002006), including particulate matter (ENVO:01000060) such as... | depth 40 m | reverse complement strand
TTAAGTAAGCTAAATGTCGCAGAGGCAATAGGGCGTTTAGTTATAGACCTACCAAGCGTATTAGATAAAAACACGGCTGAAGATATCCGTGTCGATAATGGTGATGTGTTATATATTCCAAAAACTAAACAATCGATAAGTGTGATAGGTGAAGTGCAATATGCCACCTCACATATTTATAAAAATGCTTTTGATTTACATGACTACATTGATAGATCAGGGGGCTTAAAAACGCGCGCAGATCAAGACAGAATCTATGTCATTAAAGCCGATGGCTCGGTGAGGCTAGCAAGTGCTGATAACTGGTTTGCAAGCCAAGGTGAACTATTATCATCAGGTGACACCATTGTTGTGCCGCTAGACTTAGAATATAAAGATGGATTAACACTTTGGTCTGCAGTTACGCAGATAATATATAACTCTGCAGTTGCTGTAGCGGCTATCGGAAGCCTTTAAATAATTTTAAGCTTTCAGCATTCACTTGTATGCTTTTAGTTTATGACTGTTAGCTGCTTATTGCATAAAGTGTCTTAAATTGAATTTTTTTAATAAAAACGGTAAACAGCTATTAAAATAGCTGTTTATATTGTTATAATAGCTGCCGATTTGGGCGCTATTGAGTATTTACGTAAATATAGCGTTAGAAAGGACAGCTTTTATCATGAAAATATATGTGAGTTATTGTGAAAAACCATAAATTGCAAGGAAGTACTTCAAACGAAGTCGAGGCAATGAATTCAAAAGAATTTTATCAGCAAAAACACCTTTCCGAAGACGACGAAATTGATCTAGCAGAGCTTTGGCATGCTATATGGTCAGGCAAGCTATTAATTATTGCTATCAGCGCTTTATTCGCTATCTCATCTGTTTTTTATGCGATTAACCAACCTAATATTTATCGAGCAACAACTTTACTCGCACCGGCAAGTGAACAAGGTGGTGCCGGTGGCTTATCTAAAATGGCGGGCCAATTTGGTGGTTTAGCAAGTTTAGCTGGTATAAATCTTGGTGGTAGCGGAACGGACAAAACTGGCTTAGCGCTTGAAATACTCAAATCACGACTTTTTCTTGAAAACTTCATAGCTAAACATCAATTGTTGGTGCCACTAATGGCCGCTAATAATTGGGATGCTAATACTAATACCATAACCATTGATGATGAAATCTATAATTCAGAGACAAATATTTGGTTAAGAGAAGTTAAAGCACCGAAAAAATCTGAACCATCGCCATGGGAAGCGTTTGAAGCCTTTAAACAATTGCTGTCAGTTAGCACAGACAAAGAAAGTGGTATGATCACCTTGGCAATCGAACACTATTCTCCTGAAGTGGCTACTCAATGGCTGTTATGGTTAGTCGATGATATTAACTCTACCATACGACAACAAGATAAAGTTGAAGCACAAAATAGTATCGACTACTTATCTAAAAAATTACAAGAAACTCAATTAGCAGATATGCAGACTGTTTTCTATCAGCTTATTGAAGAACAAACAAAAACGATTATGTTGGCTGAAGTATCAAAAGAATACGTCTTAAAAACCATTGACCCTGCTAATGCGCCTGAAGAAAAAGCAAAACCTAAACGCGCTTTAATTGTTGTTTTAGGTACCATGTTAGGTGGGATACTATCAGTACTTATCGTATTGATCCGATATTTTAGTAATAAAAATAGCCACAATAAAGAAACACGTTTTAGTGCTGGCAAATCAAGCTTAGCCTCAGGTAAATAGGAATATATTTGATGATGATTGCATCCTTAACGTCTTTCTGCTTTGCCTTTTTAGCAATTAAGCTATTTAAACCACTTGCTGTTGATGTCGGTTTGGTTGATAAACCCAATGCTAGAAAGCATCATGATGGTCAAGTCCCATTAATTGGCGGTATTTCTATATTTGCTGCTGTATTAGCTGCAAGCCTGCTCTGGTTGCCTAATACCTTAGAATTACGAATGTATTTAATAGCATCAGCAATGATGGTGTTTATTGGTGCACTGGATGACAAATACGACCTGAAAGTGCGGATTAGAATTGTTGGGCAAATTATCATCGCCAGTTTAATGATTTACGGTGTTGGTGGTTATATTGCCAACTTAGGTGACTTATTTGGTCTCGGTGATATTAATCTGGGCCCAGCAGGTATTATATTTACTTATTTTGCCATCATTGTAGTGATTAATGCCTATAACATGGTGGATGGCATCGACGGGTTAATTGGTAGCTTAAGTTTAAATACCTTCACAGCAATAGCAATTTTGTTCCTAATCAGCGGTAATAATAACGGTTATTTAAGCTATCCGTTAATGTTAGCGACAGCGACTTTACCCTATTTAGTATTTAACTTAGGTTTTTTCAAAAAATACACTAATAAAATATTTATGGGTGATGCCGGTAGTATGTTCATTGGGCTAAGTGTTATTTGGTTGCTATCGATGGGTACTCAAGGTGAAAACGCATCGTTTAGGCCTGTAACCGCTTTATGGATTTGCGCAGTACCTCTAATGGATATGTTAGCGATTGTTATGCGTCGTTATCGCAAAGGTAAATCGCCATTCAAACCAGATCGTGATCATCTTCATCATATATTGCAACGAGCAGGCTTATCTTCGCGTCAAACATTAATCGCAATTACAGTTTTTTCAGTATTGATGTCTTCACTAGGTGTTTTAGGTGAATATTTTCAAGTACCAGAGAGTATCGAGTTGCTGATCTTTATCGTGATATTTATTCTTTATAACAAATATGCACGACACTTTAGTTGGAAATATAATGAATGAGAAAACCAGAGTAAATATTTAATAGTGTGAAATGTAAGTCACTTTATTTTTAATTAACTTGTTGGTATTTGTTCTGGGTACTCATGCTTTTGGCATTGAAATTTTCCATACAAATTTATAGACAATAAATACGACTGTAATTGAGTGTAAGTATTAACCATGAATAAAAAACGTATTTTAACAGTATTCGGTACACGTCCAGAAGCCATAAAGATGGCACCATTGGTTCACGCGCTTGCCGCAGATGAAAGGTTTGACGCAAAGGTTTGTGTTACAGCCCAACACAGAGAAATGTTAGATCAAGTGTTAGAGCTCTTTGAAATTACGCCAGACTATGACCTGAATTTGATGAAGCCAGGACAAGACTTAACGGATATTACCTGTGGAATATTACAAGGTTTAAAGCCTGTTTTGGAAGAGTTTAAACCTGAATATGTGTTAGTACATGGTGATACCGCGACAACACTTTCAACAACACTAGCCGCTTATTATCAACAGGTAAAAGTGGGACACGTGGAAGCGGGGCTTCGTACTGGAAATGTTTATTCTCCATGGCCTGAAGAAGGTAATAGAAAGTTAACAGGTGCTATTGCTGATTTGCATTTTGCCCCAACTGAAATATCAAAGCAAAACCTACTAGCTGAAAATGTTGCAGACGAAAAAGTGATTGTTACTGGCAATACCGTTATTGATGCTCTACACGATGTGATCGGTAAACTTGAAATTAATGTTGAGCTTAAATCTTCATTAGAAAAACAATTTAGCTTTTTAGATGAGAAAAAATGCTTGGTACTTATTACTGGCCATCGCCGCGAGAGTTTCGGTGGCGGATTTGAACGTATATGTGAAGCGATTGCACAATTAGCAAAAGCGTTTCCTGATGCTGAATTTGTGTATCCAATGCATTTAAATCCGAATGTAAGAGAGCCTGTTAATAGGTTACTGGCTGATTTAAAAAATGTTTTCCTCATTGAGCCGCTAGATTACTTGCCTTTTGTATATTTGATGAATAAATCTTATGTGCTCTTAACGGACTCTGGTGGCATACAAGAGGAAGCACCTTCACTGGGTAAACCCGTACTTGTAATGCGAGATACAACTGAAAGACCCGAAGCGGTTGAAGCAGGCACGGTTAAGTTAGTTGGCACAGAAGTTAATGCCATCGTAACAGAGTTGACTTTACTACTATCCAACGAAGACGCTTATAAAGAGATGAGTTTTGCACATAATCCTTATGGTGATGGCAAGGCCTGTTCACGCATTTTAGATGCCCTGTAAAATAAAAAATTTATACCACTAATTTAAAAGAATTCATTATGTCATTTGATACAATTTCGGTAATTGGCCTTGGCTATATAGGCTTGCCAACAGCAGCGATGTTTGCTTCTCGTAAAAAGAAAGTTATTGGTGTTGATGTTAACCAACACGCAGTTGATACCATAAACAAAGGCCAGATACATATAGTAGAACCTGAATTGGACATGCTAGTGCATGCTGCTGTTACAGAGGGCTACCTTAGGGCAACTATAACCCCAGAGCCTGCAGATGCTTTTTTAATTGCTGTGCCAACACCATTTTTGCCCATTGCGAGTGAAGGTGATATTCCAAAGCCTGATCTTAAGTACATAAAGGCTGCAGCAAAAGCAATCGCGCCTGTACTCAAAAAAGGGGATTTAGTGATTCTTGAATCAACATCACCTGTTGGTGCAACCGAAAAAATGGCTGAATGGCTTGCACTAGCAAGAACAGACTTAACCTTTCCTCAAACCTGTGGAGAAGGGTCTGATGTTCGCATCGCTCATTGCCCTGAACGTGTTTTACCAGGACATGTAGTAAGAGAACTAGTAGAAAATGATAGAGTTATTGGTGGTTTAACTAATAAGTGTTCAGAAGCTGCGGTAGAGCTATATAAAACCTTTGTAAAAGGTGATTGCGTTATAACAAATGCTCGTACCGCCGAAATGGCAAAGTTAACTGAAAATAGTTGTCGAGATGTTCAAATTGCATTTGCTAATGAATTGTCAATCATTTGTGATAAGTTAGATATAGATGTCTGGGAACTTATCTCATTAGCTAATCGCCATCCCAGAATTAATATACTTCAGCCAGGACCAGGTGTTGGTGGCCATTGTATCGCAGTAGATCCATGGTTTATTGTCTCCAAAACACCAGAACAAGCACAATTAATACACACTGCTCGTAAGGTCAATGATGCTAAGCCTGAGTGGGTTGTGAATAAAGTAAAGATAGCAATTGCAGAGTTTTTACAAGTTAACTCAGATAAAACAGTTAAAGATGTAACGATTGCTTGTTATGGCTTAGCGTTCAAACCTGACATCGACGATTTACGTGAAAGTCCAGCTTTAAGTATTATACAGCAGGTAGCTAATATTCATTCGGGCAAAACCTTAGGTATTGAACCTAACATCAATATATTACCAAGTCACATAGTAAATATTGAATTAACTAGTTTTGAAAATGCGATTGAAAATGCGGATATTCATTTATTATTAGTTGATCACAAAGAATTTAAAAACGTTAATTTTCATTCTGATTTTATTATAGATACGAAAGGGATTTGGAACTAAGTATGACAACCATTCTTAAACTTATTGGCCGTGAAAAAGAATTATTCTCATCAGACATTATGAATAATGAAGAATCACTAAAAAGTATTGTTTCAAATGCTACATTTCTTGTTCTTGGCGGAGCTGGTTCAATTGGTCAAGCCGTAACCAAAGAAATATTTAAGCGTAATCCCGTGAAATTACATGTTGTTGATATTAGCGAGAACAATATGGTTGAACTCGTAAGAGATATCCGCAGTTCTTTTGGCTATATTAATGGTGACTTTCAAACTTTTGCGCTAGATATTGGTTCGATAGAATACGATGCTTTTATAAAAGCTGACGGTAAATACGATTACGTACTTAACTTATCTGCATTAAAACATGTACGCAGTGAAAAAGATCCATACACGTTAATGCGTATGATCGATGTTAATATATTTAATACTGAAAAAACGATGAAACAGGCAGCTGAAAATGGTAGTAAGAAATACTTTTGTGTTTCTACTGATAAAGCTGCAAACCCTGTCAATATGATGGGAGCCTCAAAGCGTATTATGGAAATGTTTTTAATGCGGCGTAGTGCCGATATTGCCATTTCCACGGCCCGGTTTGCAAATGTAGCTTTTTCAGATGGCTCACTATTACACGGTTTTAATCAACGAATACAAAAGCGCCAGCCTATTGTTGCTCCCAAAGATATTAAACGTTATTTTGTGACTCCACAAGAATCTGGCGAGCTTTGCTTAATGTCATGTATATTTGGCGAGAATAGGGATATATTTTTTCCTAAACTTAGTGAGGCACTACACCTAATTACCTTTGCTGATATTGCAGTTAAATATTTGGCTAATTTGGGCTATAAGCCTTATTTATGTAATTCAGAAGATGAAGCAAGAGAATTAGTTCATTCCTTACCTGAGCAAGGGCAATGGCCTTGTTTATTCACTGATAGTGATACAACAGGTGAAAAAGACTTTGAAGAGTTTTTTACAGATAATGAAACACTTGATATGACACGTTTTGAAAACTTAGGTGTTATTAAAAATGAAGCTTTATTTGTGCCAGAATTAGTGAATGAATTTGAACAAACCATCACAAAACTAAAACAAAATAAAGCTTGGACAAAAGATGAAGTAGTTGAACTGTTTTTTAAAATGATCCCTAGCTTTGGTCATAAAGAAACAGGTAAATACCTTGATGGTAAAATGTAGTTGGAATGAATATGCATAAAAAATTAATAAAATTTGTTCAAGATACATATCAAACTACAGAATTTATTCCGTTACATGCGCCAACTTTTGTAAGTAACGAAAAAGAGTACGTTAATAATACTTTAGATAGCACATTTGTATCGAGCGTTGGTAAATATGTCGATCGATTTGAACAACAAATAGAAACTTACACAGGTACTGCTAAAGCTGTAGCTACAGTAAATGGTACAGCAGCTTTGCATACAGCGTTATATATGGCAGGGGTAAAGTCAGGTGATCTTGTAATTACCCAGGCATTAACCTTTGTTGCTACCTGTAATGCTTTATATCACATGGGTGCAGAGCCTGTATTTGTCGATGTATCTAAGGTAAGTTTAGGTTTATGCCCAGTAGCATTAGAGTGTTATCTTGAAGATAATGCTTTTATTAATAATGAGGGCTTTAGTCAACATAAAGTATCACATCAAGTGTTTCGTGCTGTAGTTCCTATGCATACTTTTGGACACCCTGTAGAGCTTGACGAGCTAATGGCTGTTTGTTCGAAGTGGAATATTACTTTAGTTGAAGATGCTGCAGAGAGTCTCGGATCTTTTTATAAAGGTCAACATACAGGAACCTTTGGCGCTTTTAGCGCGGTTAGCTTCAACGGTAATAAAGTTATTACTACTGGTGGTGGTGGCATGGTGCTATGCAAAAACTTTGATGAAGGCATGCACACTAAACATATTACAACTACAGCTAAAGTACCTCATCCTTATGAGTTTTTTCATGATGAAGCTGGCTTTAATTATCGCTTACCCAACATAAACGCTGCATTGGGTTGTGCTCAAATGGAAGTTTTGACTACATTTTTAGCGCAAAAAAGAAATCTAGCGTTAAGTTATAAGCATTTTTTTAAAGATTCAGACTTTAAATTTATTGAAGAGCCTGAATATGCAAAATCAAACTATTGGTTGAATGCGATTATTTGTCCAGACATCGCGAGTCGAGAAAGCTTAATTCAACAAACTAATGCAAATGGGGTTATGACCAGACCTATTTGGAAGTTAATGCACCGCTTGCCTATGTTTGAAAATGCTAAACGTGGTGACTTATCTTCATCAGAATGGATAGAATCCTGTGTAGTGAATATACCAAGCTCTCCGGTAAGTAATGGATAATAAAATGAAAAAAATTGCCGTTTTTACAGGCACTCGTGCTGAATATGGTTTGCTATATTGGCTACTCAAAGATATTCAAGCTGATAGTGAACTAGAACTGCAGCTATTAGTTTCAGGAACGCATTTATCACCAGAATTTGGCAATACTTATACTCAAATAGAGCAAGACGGCTTTAACATAGATGAAAAAATAGAGATATTATTATCATCTGATACGGCGGTAGGTGTGGCAAAAAGCATAGGGTTAGGCGTATTAGGTTTTACGGATGCATTAAACCGCCTTAAACCTGACGCTTTAGTCATTTTAGGTGATAGATTTGAAGCACTAGCTGTTGCACAAACAGCAATGATTTTACGCATACCTATTGTGCACTTGCATGGTGGTGAAGTTACCGAAGGCGCCTATGACGATGCCATACGTCATGCAATTACTAAATTAAGCTATCTTCATTGTACCTCGACCAATGAGTACCGAAATAGAGTTATTCAATTAGGTGAATCACCATCAAGAGTTAAAAATGTTGGTGCTATCGGGCTTGATCATTTATTACGCAGTCACTTTATGACAGTTTCAGAATTATCGAAATCACTCTCTTTCTCATTAACGAAACCTTTTTTATTAGTGACTTATCATCCTGTGACTTTGGCAGATGAAGACCCTGAAACTACTTTTCAATCATTACTTGAAAGCTTAGATGAATTTAATGAATATCAAGTTATTATAACTTATCCAAATGCTGATGATAGCGGTAGACGCATAATTCCTTTACTAGAAAATTACGCTAAAAGTAGTCCTGACAGAGTGTTAGCTATCCCATCTTTAGGACAGAAAAGATATCTAAGCGCAGTTAAGCACTCAGCAGCGGTGATTGGAAACTCTTCTAGCGGAATAATCGAAGTGCCATCATTTGATGTCGCAACGGTTAATATAGGCATGCGTCAAAAAGGCAGGCTTTCAGCTAAAAGTGTTATTCATTGCCACCCTCTTAAAAATGATATTGTTAATGCAATAGATATTGGAATTAACAAAACATACAAAATTAATGATGAGGTAATTATTAATCCTTATGGTCAAGGTGATGCATCAGGCCAAATAGTTACTTTACTCAAAGAATTAAACGTTAGTCCATTTAAATCATTTTATGACTTAAATGTGGAGAAATAATATGACACTAATTATTGCAGAAGCAGGTGTAAATCATAACGGTGATGAGAGTCTTGCATTTAAACTCGTTGATGCTGCGTATAACGCAGGGGCAGATATTGTCAAATTTCAGACATTTAAAGCAGCTAAATTAGTAACAGCGAGTGCAGAACAAGCTGATTATCAAATTGCAAATACTCAAAAGAAAGAGTCTCAGTTCGCTATGCTTAGTCGTTTGGAATTAAGTTATGAATTCCACCTTGAATTGGTTGAATATTGTCATAGGCTAGGAATTGAGTTCTTATCTACCGCTTTTGATTCTGAAAGTTTAAAGTTTTTAGTGAATGATTTAAAACTAAAAAAGTTAAAAATACCTTCTGGTGATTTAACGAATGCTCCATTAGTGCTTGAACATGCACAAACAGGCTGTGATCTTATTGTTTCCACAGGAATGGCTACTTTAGCTGAAATAGAAACAGCATTAGGTGTTATTGCTTTTGGTTATACTGCAAGCCAAACAGAGCCGCCAAGTATTGAAGCTTTTGAAAAAGCCTATTACTCTGAGCTAGGACAGAAGCTACTTAAAGAAAAGGTAACAATACTTCATTGTACAACTGAATATCCCGCTCCACTGCAAGATATTAACCTTAAGGCAATGGATACCATCGCTAATGCTTTTAAATTACCCGTCGGTTATTCAGATCATAGTGCAGGAATTCATATACCTATCGCTGCGGTTGCACGTGAAGCTAAAATAATAGAAAAACACTTCACTTTAGATCAAAGTATGGCGGGTCCTGATCACAAAGCTTCACTAGAACCTCAGCAATTAAAATTAATGATTGAAGGCATTCGAAATATTGAATTAGCCCTAGGTGATGGCCTTAAAGGGCCTAGACCTTCAGAGATAAAAAATAAATCTGTTGCAAGAAAGAGCCTCATTGCAGAACAAACAATTAGTAAAGGTACTGTTTTTAGTGAAGATAACCTAACTATAAAACGACCTGGTTCAGGACAAAACCCTATTAATTACTGGAGCTTACTTGGCAGAGAATCAAAAAATGATTACCAAATAGGTGATCTTATTAATGAATGATGGTTTTCTACTAATTGGTGGCGGGGGACATGCGTCAGTTCTTTTAGAAATATTAATTGAACAAAAAATCAATATTATTGGCTATGTGTCACCAACCCCGGCTGTAAATAAAAAGTTATTTTCAAATCTTCATTGGTTTAAGTCTGATGAAGATATATTACAGTTTGATAATTCGATGACTAAATTAGTAAATGGCATAGGTTCTTTGCCTGGTAATACAATAAGAGCTGACTTATATCGTAAATATAAAAATTTAGGTTATAGTTTTGCAACGCTTATTTCTGAAAAGGCTGACGTGTCTAAATATGCTTGTTTAAAAGAAGGTGTACAAGTAATGCGTGGCGCTATTATACAAACAGGGGCTTGTATTGGCTACAATAGTATCGTAAATACGGGAGCAATAATTGATCACGATTGCTCTATAGGTAGTAATAACCATATTGCACCAGGCGTAATAATTAGCGGACAAGTTACTTCAAGCTCAAATGTTCATTTTGGTACAGGCTCTGCAGTAATTCAGTCAATCAATGTAAATGAAAATGTTATTATTGGTGCGGGTGTAAGCGTCACTAAAGATGTAGATAGCAATACTACTTGTTATCCCGCACGTATTTTCAAAAAGGTTATAGCTTAATATGAGTAATGATTGGAAAAAAATCCTAGTTTCACCAATGAGTAATATACAAGATGTTCTAAAAGTTATTGACAGTGAATCACTACAACTTGCGCTAGTGGTTGATCTTGACAATCGACTATTAGGCACAGTAACAGACGGTGATATAAGAAGAGCATTAATTAATGGTGTTCCTTTATCTCTCTCGATTTCTGAAATTATGTTTACAACACCAACAGTTGTAGATTTTAGAACCTCTAAAGCTGATCTTTTAGAATTGATGAATGCTAAGCAACTTAATTCTATTCCTATTTTAGATAACGGCATAGTAGTTGGTTTAGAGACTATTCATCACATCACACAAAAAGCTAAATACGATAACCCGGTGTTTTTAATGGCGGGTGGTTTTGGCACGAGGTTAAAGCCTTTAACGGATAACTGCCCTAAGCCATTATTGAAAGTGGGTGATAAACCAATATTAGAAACGGTACTGTTAGGTTTTATAAAAGCAGGCTTTCACCAATTTTATATTTCCACCCATTACTTGCCAGAAATGATCCGAGAGTATTTCGGAAATGGTAAGGAATGGGGCGTATCTATAAGTTACGTTCATGAAGAACAGCCTTTAGGAACTGGAGGAGCTTTAGGTTTATTACCTAAAAGTTTACCTAAACTTCCGGTTATTATGATGAATGGTGACGTACTGACAAAAGTTGATTTAGAAGCTTTACTTGCATTTCATAATGACAATAATGCTAATGCAACTATGTGTGTTCGTGAATATGAGTATCAAGTGCCGTTTGGTGTAATTGAAAGTGAAGGAAATCACATCAAAAGTATGGTCGAAAAGCCGACACAACGCTTCCATGTTAATGCTGGTATATATGTCGTTAGTCGAAAAATTATAGATAAAGTTAATAATAACGAGGTAGTCGATATGCCGACACTTCTAGAAAGGCATTTAGCTGATAATGTATTGATGTTTCCTTTTCATGATTATTGGTTGGATATTGGTCGTATGGATGATTTTAATCGTGCCCAGGTTGACATTAAAACTTTGAGAATTGGCTGATAATGAAAAAAGTTGCCGTAATTGGTTTAGGCAGTATTGCTACCAGACATCATCATAATTTGAAGTTATTGTTTCCAAACGCTGAATTATTGGTAATGTCAGCAAGTGGACGTATTCCAAAAGAAAGTATTGATGAGTTTGATGTGATTGCCACAACTATTGATGAACTAATTCAAGCAAAGGTTGAATTAGTTATTGTGGCCTCACCAGCTCCTTTTCATGCATTGCATTCTATTCCGTTTATTGAAGCTGGTATTCCAACATTAATCGAAAAACCAGTGACAACTTCAATAGAAGATGCTGAGGCTATTGCCCGTGCTATTAAACTTCATCAAACGCCAGTTTCAATAGGATATTGTTTAAGATATTTACCTTCAGCACAAAAACTAAAAATTTTGCTTAATCAGGGAGGCATTGGCACGATTTATAATGCACATATTGAAATTGGGCAATACTTACCTGATTGGCGACCAAACAAAGATTATCGCAATAGTGTTTCCGCCCAAAAAAAACTAGGGGGAGGCGCGTTATTTGAGCTCAGCCATGAACTAGATTACGCGCAGTGGTTATTAGGACCATTACAGGTAAAATATTCTATTTTAAGAGCGTCTGATGAATTAGCTTTAGATGTTGAAGACATAGCAGATATTATCACGACGACTTCCCTAGGTGCTGTAGCTACAATTCATTTGGATTTTTTACAACGTAAAACCCATAGGCAATGTAGCTTTGTTGGTAATAAAGGCCGTATTGAGTGGGACTTAATGCTAAATCAGCTGACTTTAATCACCGCTACAGAAACATCTGTACTCTATAGTGATCCTAAGTGGGATAAGAATCAAATGTATTTGGCAATGATAGAAGATTTTATGCAAATGATTGAAAAAAATGAACATAGCTGTATTAATTTTAGTGAAGCGATAAACACGGTTGCTCTAATTGATGAAATAAAACAGCAAGCCAAAAATAATAAAGCAAGTACTAGCAAAAATAAGTAATAATAGAGAAACTAAATGAAAAATTTTGCATTTATTTTTGCTAGGGGCGGCTCAAAAGGCTTACCAGGTAAAAATATTAAACCGCTAGCCGGTAAACCGTTGATTCAATACTCTATAGAAACGGCCACAGCATGCCCTTCTATTGATGAAGTATTTGTCTCTTCCGATGATGCAGACATTGCTGAAATTGCTCGTCAAGCTGGAGCTGTTATAATTGAACGACCTGCAGAGCTTGCTAGTGATACGAGCCCTGAATGGCTTTCATGGCGACATGGGATTGAATGGGTAGAAAATAATTATGGTAAATTTAAATACTTTATTAGTTTACCTGCTACAAGCCCACTTCGTAATGTGTCTGATGTTGAGGGGGCAATTGCTAAATTAGAAAGCAGTGTCGCGGATATCTGCATCTCAGTTACACCTGCATCAAGAAGTCCTTATTTTAATATGGTTAAGGTTTTAGACGATGAAACTTATGAGTTAGTCATTAAACCAGAGGGGGCACTAACTCGAAGGCAAGATGCGCCTGATGTTTTTGATATCACAACCGTTGTATATGTCGCAAGTCCAACGTTTATTCAAAATAATGATAGCTTGTTTTCAGGAAAGGTAACAAGTGTTGTTGTTCCTAAAAACAGAGCCGTAGATATTGATGATATTTATGATTTTCTATTAGCTGAAGCTATTGTTGGTGGGGTAAAAAAATGAATGATTTATTAGCAGAAGAATGTGTACTAGTTATTGGAGCTGGAGGACTATTAGGGGCTCGGGTGACTAAAAATGCGCTGAAACAAGGCGCTAAAGTTATTGCCGTAGATCTTTCTTTAGACTATTTACAAGAAAAATTATCAAAAGAAGGTATTGATATAACTAATCAAAATCTTAGTTGTTCTAGCTTAGACATCACCGTTGAAAAAGATGTAATCGAATTTTTTGAAAGTGATATTAAAATTACAGGTGCTGTAAATTGCACTTATCCTCGCAACAAGGCGTACGGTACGCATTTTTTCGATGTTAAAATATCGGATTTTAATGAAAACTTGTCACTTCATCTAGGAAGTGCTTTTTTATTTACTCAGCAATGTGCAAAATACTTCAAGTTAAATAAAAAACCTTTCTCATTAGTTAATATATCATCTATTTATGGTGTTATTGCCCCGAAGTTCGAAATATATCATAATACGCCGATGTCAATGCCAGTGGAGTATGCGGCAATAAAGTCAGCAATACTTCACTTAAGTAAATACGCGATTAAATATGTTAATAATAGCCTATTTAGAATTAATAGTGTTAGTCCCGGTGGAATTTTTGATCACCAACCTGAGCCTTTCTTAAATGCATATAAAGCTTTAACGAATGGAGAGGGAATGTTAGATGTAAATCATATTATCGGTTCCATTATGTTTCTTTTATCACCAACATCAAAGTATGTTACAGGCCAAAATATCATCGTAGATGATGGTTTTTCGTTATAAATATCAGGAGAGTTTAAATGAGTAAAAAGATTTTTTGGTGTAGTTCATGTTTGAATATGTCAACTAGACCAAGGATAGCGTTTGATGACAAGGGGCGATGTAACGCTTGCGTGTGGACAGAGGAAAAAAAAGATTTAGATTGGTCGCCACGTCAAGATGAACTCTCTGTTTTATTGGATAAATATCGTTCAAGTAATGGTAGCGGTTTTGATTGTGTTGTACCTGTTAGTGGCGGAAAAGATGGTTCATATGTAGCTTATACATTAAAAAATAAATATGGCATGAATCCATTAGCTATTACTGTACGCCCAGCTCTCTCTCTAGAGTTAGGTGATGAAAATTTGCAAAGCTTCATTGAATCAGGTTTTAATCATATACACATATCTCCTAATGCCAAAGTCATGCAGAAATTAAATAAACTTGGCTTTATAGAAAAAGGTTTCCCTTATTACGGCTGGTTAATTGCAATAAAAACAGCGGTAATACAAACTGCAATGAACTTCAAGATACCGTTGATCTTTTATGGGGAAGATGGTGAAGTTGAATATGGCGGTTCAACAGAAAGTAAGCACAATCCACTTTACAATATTGAATACATGAAGCGAGTATACTTCGAAGGTGGATACGACAAAGTTTTTGAAGCTGTTTTAGCTGATGAAGAAGTCAAGGAAGGCGATTTAGCTTTTTGGCAATTTCCTACTGAAGAGCAAGTCGCCAGTAACGAGTTAGCATTTACGCATTGGTCTTACTATGAAGCTTGGGATTCATACAGAAACTATGTTGTGGCGAAAGATCATTGTGGCTTAAAAGAAAAAGAAGAAGGTACTGCTGGAACCTTTACTAATTTTTCACAAAATGATCAAGCACTGTATTCACTGCACGCATACTTGATGTATCTAAAATTTGGTTTTGGTCGTGCAACACAAGACGCTGGTATCGAAATAAGACGAGGTGCAATGACTAGAGATCAAGCGTTGAACTTGGTGATGGCATACGATAATCAGTACCCTCATGAGTTTTTAGATCTATATCTAGATTATTATGAAATGACTAAAGATGAATTTGATACAGTACTTGATAAATACGCTAACAAAGATCTTTTTGAAAAAATTGATGGTATTTGGGAACCTAAATTTACTATAGGTGAAGCTTTCGAAATATGAAGTTAGTTATTGTTGATTATGGAATGGGGAATATTACATCGATTATCAGCGCCCTTAGTTATATAGGGCAAGATAATATAGTGGTTTCCAATGACGTCCAAACGCTTAATAATGCAGATAAATTAATTCTTCCAGGTGTAGGAAACTACGCTATGGCAATTGCAAAAATAAAAAATTTGAATTTAGATGCACAGATTGAAGAGCTAGTGATCAACCAGAAAAAACCAATATTGGGTATTTGCCTAGGGATGCAACTATTGGGCTGTTCTAGCACTGAAAGTGGCTTTAATTCTGGTTTATCATTAGTAAATGGTGTTGTAGATAAGTTCAGTAAAAACGGACTGAAAGTCCCCCATGTTGGCTATAATCAAGTGATACCAAACGATAGCAGTCGATTATATGAAGGAATAGAGGGGGATCCCGACTTCTATTTTACGCATAGTTTTAAAATGTTATCTGGATCTAGTATTGGCCAAAGCTTTTGTCACTATGGAGAGGATTTTGTCGCCAGTTTTGAACTAGATAATGTGGCTGGAGTTCAATTTCATCCAGAATTGAGTCAAAAGAATGGCCTTCAATTAATTAAGAATTTTATAGAGTTATTTTAATGTTAAGAGATCGCCTGATTTTTAGTCTTGTTTATAATGCTGGGGCTTTCATGCAAAGCCGTAATTTTCGTTTGCAAAAAGTTGGCGATATAAACTGGTTAGAACGAAATTATAAATTTCAAAAAATTTCTTTCTCCTTGGATGAACTAATTGTTGTTGATGCGACTAAAGACAATAAAGATATAAAAAAATTCTCAGAGGCGGTTAAACGCCTCGTTAACGATGTATTTATTCCTGTCGCTGCAGGGGGGGGAATCCGCCAAATAGAAGATGCAGAATTATTGTTTAATAATGGTGCAGATAAAGTCATTTTAAATAGTGCATTGTATGAAACACCAGAATTAGCTAAAAGTATTATTGAAAAATATGGCGCGCAAAGTCTAGTAGCAAGTGTTGATTATAAGTTAGTTGATGATGTACCAGTTGTTTATATAAAAGACGGCACTCTACCTATACAAATGCCACTTGGTGAGTACCTAACCTTTTTGCAAGCGTTAGGTGTCGGTGAAATACTCCTTAATTCAATACAGCAAGATGGTACTGGATTTGGATATGATCTCTCTACAATACAAGAGTATGGTCAATCTATATCAGTTCCTTTATTGATCATGGGAGGGGCAGGGAATGAACGTCATTTACTTGATGGATTAAAGCAAAATGGAGTTTCAGCTGTTGTGACTGCTAATTTATTTAACTTTATTGGTAATGGTTTACCAAATGCGAGAAAATACATGTTAGAAAATAACGCAAATTTAGCAAGGTGGTAAAGTGTTAATCGAAGAAATATATAACAAATATTTATTTTGTAAAAATACCGATCGTCTTGGCCCAGATATACCATTCACGCACTGGAAGTTACACTTTAAATCGTTAATGATTAAATTATGTAAGAGCAAGTTTAAACGTTTTTCCGATACTGCGGACTTTCGTGCCGGCGCATATGCAGTTCACTGCTCAAATATATCTTTAGGCGATAATGTAGTAGTTAGACCTAGTACAATGTTCTTTGCGGATGAGTTTGCCGAAATAACTATTGAAGATAACGTAATGATGGGAGCTGGTGTTCATTTTTATGTCAATAACCATAAGTTTGATCGCGTTGATATTCCATTAATAGAGCAAGGATATTACCCTTCTGAATCTATAGTTGTAAAGGAAGGGGCTTGGATAGGTGCAAACTCTATATTATTGCCAGGTGTCACAATTGGGCAAAATTCTGTTGTTGGCGCAGGAAGTATTGTAACTAAATCTATTCCTGACTTCTGTGTCGCATTAGGTACGCCAGCTAGAGTTGTAAAAAAATTAAAATCATAAGTAACGAACTTACTGTAATTTTTTCCCTTCAAATAATTATATTTTTTCCAAAGGACTATCAATGAATTTATTATTAATTGGTGCAGGACAATTAGGTAGCAGACACCTTCAGTCAGTGCTAAAACATACCAAAAGTCTGAATATTATTGTAGTCGATAATTCAGAATGCTCATTAAATGTTTCACGAGAGCGAGCATTAGAAATTGAAAGTTACAAAAATCATAAATTAACATTTCTAACAAAAATTTCTGATGTCCAAGAACAAACATTCGACTACCTTATTATTGCGACCGGAGCCTCTGTAAGATATAAAATTTTGGAAGATGTTTTAACTCGATTCAAAATAAAACATGCAATATTAGAAAAAGTATTATTTCAAGACCTAAACTCTTATGAAAATGCGGCTAAATTAATTCATAACCACAATTTATCTGTATTCGTTAATTGCCCACTTAGAGTTTACCCTTTTTTCAAAAAAATCAAAGAGTGTTATATTTCTACTGAGCATAAAACCACCCTACGATATACAGGCGGTGAATGGGTCGGTTTAGCATGTAATTCTATTCACTATTTAGATCTAATGAATTTTCTTTGCTCTGAAGAGTTAACTTATATCAATACGAGTAATCTTGATGATGGTTTTATTGATAGTAAGCGCCATGGGAATATTGAGTTTACTGGAAAAATTGAAGGGGAATACTCTCGAGGAAGTAAAATTTCGATTGAGTCGATAAAAGGGAGTGAAGAAGACTCTATTATCGAAATAGCTAATGGCAGTTTCACGATTATTATAGATGAATTATCTGGCAACTATAAAGTATTTAAAAATGATAAGTTAATAAAAGAAAGTAGTTACGAAATCGTCTATCAAAGTGATTTAAGTCATAGGATGTTGGAGCAAATTGAAATCACGGGTAAATGTGAACTTATTGACTTTGAAAGCTCTGCAGCTATCCATCAAAAGTTTATTTCTAAGCTATTAGCCCATTACAACTTATTTTCCACAGGTACCACGAAAACCTTACCTATAACTTAAAGGATATTACAATGATTTACATTATCGGGGCTGGCTACATGGCGCGTGAGTACGCAAAGGTACTTTTAGCATTAGATAAGCCATTTCTAGTTGTAGCTCGCAGAGCAAGTGCTGTAGATGAAATAAAGTCAGAACTAGGTATATCTGCTTATGCAGGTAGTATTAAAGATATTATTCAAGATACTCAATCAACTCCAGTTGAAGCTATTGTATGTACGCCAGTTGATACGTTAGCTTCCATAACGTTGGAATTAATTGACCTAGGAGTCAAAAAAATTCTTGTAGAGAAGCCAGGCGCGCTATCAGAAGCTGAACTTTACAAAATAAAAGATGCTTCTAAACAAGCGAATGGAGAGGTTTTTATTGGCTATAACAGGCGTTTCTTTCAATCAACATTAGCTTTGGAGCATAAATTGAAAGAAGAAGAGCTAACTGCTGCAAATTTCGAAATAACCGAATGGGCCCATTTAATAGCCGATGATCCTAGCTCGGTGAAAGTTAAGCAAAAATGGGTTCTAGCAAATACTTCGCACGTTATCGATTTTGTTATGCATATTACAGGACAATTTAAAGAATTGTCTTCTTTCTGTTCTGGTATGCTTCCATGGCATAAAAGTGCGGCAAGGTTTGTCGGGGCGGGGTTGAGCAATAAAGGTATTTTGATTTCATATTGTGGATATTGGGATGGACCGGGTAGGTGGTCTGCAGAATTTATTACTACAAAAAACCGTTATATCTTTAGACCGATGGAAAAACTTCAAGTACAAAAATTAGGTAGTGTGGCTGTAAATTTTGATGAATCAATCGACTATGAATTGGATGAAAAATTTAAACCAGGAATTTATTTGCAAACTGAAGCTTATTTAAAGGGAAACTACCAAAAATTGTGTACCATTGAAGAGCAAATAGATGCGTTTAAGCTGTATGGAAAGATTTCTAATTATTAATTATTTAGTTGCTAAACTTTTAATGTTTACTTGTTAAGAAGAAATATGAATAAAAACTTTAAAAATTTAGCTCTATATTTTACAGCTAATATTATTCCTCAGCTGTTAACATTTATACTCTTGCCATTATATGGAAGAGTATTGTCGTTGGAGGAATATGGAACGATAGGTTTATTAGAAGTTGTATCTTACATTGCTATTGCAACTATTACTTTATCTTTGGAAAGAGCAGCTATACGTTTTTATTCCTCCTGCAATTCTGAACAAGAGATAAAAACAATATATGGGGCAATATTTTATGGGGCTTTAGCTATTGGCTTGCTGATATTAACTATCGGTGGTGGAGTTTATATTTCAATTCCAGTGTCTTATGTTAGCAATATTGTAACTTTAGGGATGATAATAGTTTTAAGCATTTTTATGAAAAGTTTATTTCTAATTATTTGTCGTTACTTTCAGGCAAAACAATGTGCCAGTATGTTTTTCGCGCTACAAATGGGTAGGGTTTGTATTGAGTTCTCTTTAATAATTTATTTTGTTGCATTTTTGAAATTAGGTGTTGAAGGTTACGTGTATGCTTTGCTTTTAACTTCGATAATAACAGTTCCTGTACTTTTTATTACTGTTTGGCGCCATTTTTCAATTAATTTTAATAGACAGCAATTTTATAGAGTTCTTAAGTACTCAGTTCCGTTTGTTCCAACGATTATGTCCGCTTGGGTTTTTAATATGTTTGGTCGAGTTGCAGTTGAAATTGTTGAAGGCAGTGACGCGGTAGGGCTTTACTCTATGGCCTATAAGCTCGCTAGTGCCGGAATATTGATCGTAACAGCAATACAAATGGCATATACGCCAATATTCTTAGAGCTAACTAAAGATAAGGAGTTTGGTAAGGAAAAAATCAATAACTATACCATGCTAATAAATAAAACCCTACTTCTAGGCTTTGCGATAATGGCATTTGTTTTCTCTGAGTATATTGAACTTTTGTCAGGCGAGAAGTACGCAGGAATATCGACTATTGGTATTTTATTTTTATTAACCTTTTATGCTTCTTCTGTAATGTCTGTAACATCAAATCTCATTTATGCTGAACAAGAAAAAACGGCTCAACATATGAGAATATACCTTGTTTTTTCTGTTGTTGCGTTTATTGTTATTTCAATTAGTGCTTATTTCTTCGGGATGTATGGGGCTGTAGTCGGTCAACTTATAGTGGTATTTTCTCTATATTATGTTCATGTAAAAGAAGCCCAGAAGTTAAAGAATATTTTGATCCCATCAATTCAAGCTATCATTTTAAGTTCATTGGGGATCGGTATTTTTGGTTTGGTAGGTGAAATAGGGTATATTTTCTTACTTGAAAGTCTTTGGTTGTTAATTATCGCTAAAGTCAGTTTGGCACTATTTGTTTGTTTTTTCCTTTTCAAAAAGGAGATAGTTTCTTTTGTTAAATACCAAAAATTTAAGTCTTAATATAATCCCAGCGTCAATTTAATTATTACTGGCCACTTCAACTCTCTGAATGTTGCAAACAAGGCTAATGTAATTTTATTTAGAAGTATTCGAATGTTTTTGAGAGAAAGTTATGCATGATTTAAACCTTAGGTTAAAAAGATTAGATGCTGAAATAGGGCTGTTACTAAAAGAAGCGGACGAACTTGATTTCTGGTATTATTTGCGCGTCAGAGTCGCAATGCAAAACTGGGGGGAAGTATCTGAAAAAATAAGTATTATCAACGTACGAAAATTAAGGATGATCATCAAGTTGTTTTATTTATCTATAGGTAATCTTTTTCGTTTTAGACGGAATAGAGCCAAGAAGCATTCCGTTAAATTGTATTCAACATCTACATCTTGCTTTTTTTCTGAAGATAATGAAAATAACTTTATTGATGCATTTTCCCCTTGTGGTGAAAAAAATGAAAATTCGATTTATCTCATTCATGCTGGTAATTTGTCAAATATTAATCTTTTGAATTGGTTGTATAAAAGAAATGATGTGATTTTTGATAATATCTTGGTGAAATATCTTTCATTTCTTTTAAGCAAGATTAATTATCGCATTGACAAATTGACATTTAGAAGTAAGGGTATTGATGCTAAATCAGAAGAAATATCAAGCCTTTTAAAATCTAATGGATTTTCATTAACTTCGGTAGCTATAAACTTGTCTTTTCGTCGTTTTATGATAGAAAAAAAACTATATCAAATATTACTAAAATCTTTAAAAATTAATTCAGGTGATGAATCATTTGTTGTTTCTGCTTATACAAAAGTATCTCTTGTATGGGCGTTGAAGTCACTAAAATTGGATGTTACAGAATACCAGCATGGTATTTCTGGTGTAAATCATTATGGGTATGATGTGGACGAGAACATATTTGGGGGAAAATTTCGAAATAGGGTAATACCAGATAAATTCCTTGCATATAACAAGTACTGGCAGGGCTTGATGAAACAATGCGGGCATTATAAAAATGGTGTTGAAATTCACCCTTACAAAAAACTTGTGAGAGCCAAAAAAAATGGAGTGTTACCTAGTTTTTTACTTGGTCAGTCTTTCGTTTTATTTACAGGTGGTTTTAATGATGATGAATTAAGTATACAGTTCTGTAAGAACGCACATCTAAAACTAGAAAAATTAGAATTGGATGTCATGCTTATATTTCGCCCTCATCCGAAAGATTCGATTGAAAGATATGAAAAATTATTTGAAAACTATCAAAATATATTAGTTTATAGTGACTTTAGCGTGTTAACGGAAACGTTACTATGTCATTGCCTTGCTCATGTTTCTGTATATTCTGCTTGTCATTTTGATGCTATTGATGTCATAGGGCGCACTTATGTATTCCATTCTGAAACCGATAAAAGTGAACTGGAAGAACATATAGTCAATCGCCCTGATTTGTTTATCCGTACACATAATGGAACGTCGTTTGTGGAAAAATTGGTATCTACCTTAGATGTTACTTAATTATTTGCAGTGTATTGTCATCTGCTTCCTTCCCATTAAAAATTGTTTTTACAGATGAATTTAATTAAATGATTATAAGAAACTCCGATTTAGCATTCTTTTACTTGATAAGTATGATCTTTCTACCTTCCTTTATGGTTGTGCTTTTTGGTGGGCCATTAGATGTAAACAGTTTTATTAAATACCTAGATGAAATGATAATTCTTATTATGCATATCCATGTGTTTTACCTAGTAATAAATCAATGTAGTAGACAAAAAGCATGGCCAGTAATTTTATATTTACTTTATTGGCTATGGAGCATTAGTTTAATTTTGATGAATAGTTTACCGTTATTTCATCTTATTCAAATAGCTATATCAGGTCAGTTTTTTGTTTACTTTATATTTTATTATTATTTGTCTGCTGAGGGTAAATGCATCTTTCAGCGAAAATTGAAAAAGCTATTATATGCAACGTTTTTTATAAGTATGTTTTTTGGTTTTTTACAAATTCTTTTTCCTATTCAATTTGAGGTTTATTTTCCTGTACCAACCGAAATAAGAGGTTTTTTTGGCGTTTCTATTAATTCGATGTTTTCTAGTCGTGTATTTTATGCGGATTTTCTTTTGGTTTTTATGCTTTACCAAGCATTTTTATACCCTCAAGAAAAAGGATACAGACATAGCTTTGCAAATAAACGGTTTGTTTTTTACATGCTTATGCTTGCATTTTTTCTCATATTATTAACCGGTTCAAGAAAGGAATTGATATTTTCGACACTCATATTGTTTTTTTATTTTACCAAAGGGAACTCTAAAAAAATATTTGTTCTTAGCCCTGTACTCTTTCCTGTTCTTTATTTCTTAGGTACTGTATTTCTAAACAAATTTTCAGAAGTTAACGAAGTCGCCACAAGTGATAATTATGTACGCTTACATATTTTTAATTTCGCGGTTGAAATTATGAAGGATTACTTTCCTTTTGGTAGTGGTCCTGGAACTTACGGTAGTATTATGTCTGTATCGTATCAAAATATATATCAGCATTACGGTGTAGGAGATAATATTCTTGGCTTTACTGGGCATGGGAGAGGCCCTATATTTGATATGTACTTGTCTTCATCAATTGCAGAAATTGGTATCGGAATAATATTCGTTGTTCTTTTGTTTTATAAGATATATAGGAAAAGCATGATGAACAAAAATAGCGATATTCGTATTTTTTATTTTCTAAGTATTTCGCTTATTCTATTTTTGTCGATAATGACACCGGTCCTAAATAACTGGATTGGATTTTTGTTAATTGCGATGTTAGGTGTTTATTTAGTTGATGAGAAAAAAAACAGCATTTAATTTAGCGTTGACTATTGTAGATCAATTAAGCTTAGAAAGAAAATTACTATTTCTCTGATTGGGTTTTCATCATTTTAACTTGATTGTAGTATGTTTAAAAAGGAGCCATTGTGCTTAATAAAATAAAACTAGCTTTTTATTACTTTATTGTGTCAAAGCTACCGCATTCTAGGTTGTTACCTGTTATTAATAAGTTCAGATGTTGGTATGTTCATAAGGTATTGAAAGTCATTGTAGATGAAGATGGTAATAGTAAGTTTCAACACAATGTATATATAGGAAATGGAAAGAGAGTAAAAATTGGCTTTGGTTGCCATATTAATGAAAATGTATTTATTCAGGCTGCAACTATAGGGGACCAGGTCTTAATTGCACCTAATGTCGCCATTTTAGGTAATTCTCATGTGGCTTCAGATATAAATACTCCTATTGTATTACAAGGTGAAACTGACTATGAAATTGCCATTATTGGAGATGGCGCTTGGTTGGGGCGGAATGTTATCGTTATGCCTGGAGTTTGTATAGGTCGACATACAATTATTGGGGCAGGGGCTGTAGTTACTAAAGATATTCCAGATTTCGCAGTAGCTGTAGGAGTGCCAGCAAAAATTATAAAGTATAGAAACAGAGAGGTTAATAATGGTTAGTAACGAAGTTCAGTTTGTTAAATTAAACTAGTTGGATATTACTTCATCTGAGACGATATATTTTTTTCTACTTATGACTAAACGATAGAAATAAAAATTTTTGTAAAAATAGTAATGTTTTAAGGCTAACTTTTATAAATAGGTGTTTTTTATATTTATATAAAATGGACGCTGCAAAAGAAGCTCGGGTATCTGTTAGTATAACGTTAGATAAAATGCACCTCAACGGAATTTAAATTGCAGTGGGTGCTTATATTATTTTACCAATCACAAAAGGCCGTTAAGTATAATGGAACAGTATTCAATAGATGGTATTTCTGTCAATATGTATTCATCATTAGTAGAAGCGAGTGAAGATATAGTTCAGCATTACGTTGGCATAACATCTTCAGCAGTATCAATTAACCCTGAAAAAATTATGTTAGCTAGAAAGAACTCTAAAATGAGATCTATGTTGCTAGCCAGTGAAGTTAGGTATCCTGACGGAATTGGAGTGGTTAAATTATTGGAAAAAAAATCAGGAATGTCAGTGGCTAGAATACCAGGTTGTGAGTTATGGGAAGCACTCATGAAAATATCCGGAGAAAAAAACATTCCGGTGTTCTTAGTTGGAGCTTCGCCTGATGTTATAAAAACCACCGTTCAAAAGTTGAATGATGAGTATTCCAATAATATTGTTGGTTTTACTGATGGTTATTTTACTAACGAAGAAATATTAATTTCAGAGATAAAAGCCAGTGGAGCCAAAATAGTCTCCGTTGCAATGGGTTCTCCAAAGCAAGAGTTATTTATCAATAATTGTAAGGACGCTGGTATTCAGGCATTTTTTATGGGCGTTGGTGGCACATATGATGTTTTTACTGGTAATGTAAAAAGAGCTCCAAAATTATTTTGTGATCTTGGTCTTGAGTGGTTTTATCGATTAGCTTGCCAGCCATCACGCATTGGAAGACAAGGTAATTTAATAAAATTTCTATGGTTAGCTTTGCGAAATAAATTATAATTCTTTGAAAAAAATAAAAGGGGCACTCGGTAATCCCTGTCTTTTGGCGCTATGGGGCGTTCATTGCCTATTTATCATATGAGAAAAATTCAAATACTTCTTCATCGTCGAACTAAAAAAATTATTTCAGATACTCATAGCTTTAAATCTGAATTAATTGAAAGATGGGGGGAAGGTCATAAAATTGATGTAGTATTAAATGGTGTTGATTTATCAAAATACGAACCTGCTCCTAACAAAGATGACGTTTTTACAGAGCAATACGAACTTACTGATAAATTTATTGATGGCAATGTTGTTAATCTAAATAGTGTTAAAGATTAAGAGAACATCACTTTGTGTATGGTTATATTTGTGACGAAGAACTTGTCGAAAAATTACTAACTGAGCACCGCATTGATACCTTAATATTTTACGGTGACCGTTCAATCACAGGCCCTGGAGCATTCATATAAGCGAATGTTATGACTATATGTAGCTTGATTAATGCGGCTAAAAAAGTGTGGTTAGATGGTACTTTTAATTACGGTAAAGTTATAGAAAATCATCGTTTTCATCATGTGTCAACGGATGAAACCTATGGCACATTATCAGCTACTGGCCTTGCTTTTACAGAGAGACCTCTTATGCGCCTAATTTACCGTATTCAGTAATTAAAGCGGCAGGTGACCATTTAGTGAGTGCTTACCAGTATACTTATGGCTTGAATGTTACCACAGTAACGGTTCTAATAATTGTGGTCCATTTCACTTTTCTGAAAAACTCATTCCATTAGTTATTACCACATTCTTCATGATATAAACTCACCTATTTACGGTTATGTTCAACAAATTCGTGATTGGTTATATGTAGAAGACTGATACAGGGACTGCTAAAACGGTTCAGTGGTATTTAAACAATGAATCTTGGTGGCAAAATCTTATGGGCGGTTCTTATCAAACTTGGATCGCTTCACGATACGAGTAAGTATTAGAGATTTAAATATGTAAAGATTAACCAATTTCCATTGGTGTCGTTTTTTATTCTGGTTTAAAGCATTGCCTTTTCACCGTGACAATTGATAAAAGACTCTTTATTATTATTTATCAATAAATTTAAGGACAAAAAATGAATACTAGAATAACAAAAGCGGTGATCCCCGTTGCTGGATTAGGTACTCGTATGTTGCCAGCAACTAAAGCTATACCGAAAGAAATGCTGCCTATTGTTGATAAACCGATGATTCAATACATCGTTAATGAATGTGTTGCTGCAGGTATTAAAGAAATTGTTCTAGTCACTCATTCTTCTAAAAATGCTATCGAAAACCACTTTGACAAATCGTTTGAGTTGGAAACTACACTAGAAAAGCGCGTTAAACGTCAGTTACTTGATGAAATTCAAGCGATTTGCCCTAAAGAAGTGACTATTTTGCATGTTCGACAGGGTGAAGCGAAAGGCTTGGGGCATGCGGTATTAAAAGCGCGTCCCATTATTGGTAACGAGCCTTTTGTTGTTGTATTACCGGATGTTATTTTGGATGATGCGACTGCAGATTTGAAAACTGAAAATTTATCGGCGATGTTAAATCGTTATAACGAAGTTGGTGGTTATAGCCAAATTATGGTTGAGCCTGTACCAATGGAGCAAGTGAGCAGTTACGGTGTAGTTGATTGTGGTGGTGCGGCTCTCGCCCCTGGTGAGTCACAAACAATGACAGCAATTGTTGAAAAACCTGCGGTAGAAGATGCTCCTTCGAATTTAGCCGTAGTTGGCCGTTATGTCCTATCAGAAAAAATTTGGGATCTGTTAAAATTAACACCTCCTGGTGCTGGCGATGAAATTCAATTAACTGACGCTATTGCGATGTTAATGGAAAAAGAAACCGTTGAAGCATTCCATATGACAGGTAAATCGCATGACTGTGGTTCTAAGCTAGGTTATATGAAAGCTAACGTTGAATATGGCTTACGTCACCCTGAAATGGCGGAAGAATTTAACAGTTATCTGACAGAATTGATGAATAGCTAAGAACTTAGCTATC
>TARA_R110002012_G_scaffold11063_2_pt1 | contig 27177 bp, 26 predicted proteins | sample TARA_R110002012 | Tara Oceans TARA_R110002012 (sample SAMEA4396515) | marine metagenome | biome: Westerlies Biome; feature: [DCM] deep chlorophyll maximum layer (ENVO:01000326); material: water (ENVO:00002006), including particulate matter (ENVO:01000060) such as... | depth 40 m | reverse complement strand
TGGATGGGTTAAATAACGGTGAGGAACTTACTGGAATAGATGATCCAACAACGCCTGGAGATCCTAATGGTAATATTACAGACCCATTAGATATTGATACTGATGGTGATGGTGTGACAGATGGTCAAGAAGCTCTTGATGGTACAGATCCTAATGATAACTGTAGTTTAGTAGTAGCAAATCAGACAGAAACGACTGATGCTGCTTATAACAGTGCAGATTGTGATATGGATGGTCTTACTAACAATGAAGAGACTACAGGAATCGATGATCCTTCAACTCCAAATGATCCAAATGGTAATACAACAGATCCACAAAATCCAGATACGGATGGTGATGGTGTAACAGATGGTGATGAAGCTGGAGATATGACAGATCCTAATGATCCTTGTGATTTACAAGTAAGTAGTCAATCTGTAGATCCTTCTCAGATGTGGAATGACCTTGATTGTGACCTTGATGGATTAACTAATGCAGAAGAAATCACTGGAACAGATGATCCTGATACTCCTGCAGATCCTAATGGTAATACAACAGATCCTACTAACCCTGATACAGATGGTGACGGAGTTTCTGATGGTGATGAAGCAGAAGATGGTACAGATCCTAACAGTCCATGTGATTTCTTAATAGATAGTGTTACACTACCTATGGATACTGATTTTGCTAGCCTTGATTGTGATGGCGATGGTGTAACTAATGCAGACGAGATAGCAGATGGTACAGATCCATTTGATGTTTGTGATTTAGTAGCAGATAGCCAGACTGTAACAACAACAGCAGAGTTTAACAATGCAGATTGTGATAATGATGGGTTAACTAATGAGGAAGAGATTACTGGAATAGATAATCCGCTTACTCCTTCAGATCCTAACGGTAACACTACAGATCCTACTAATCCTGATACAGATGGTGACGGAGTTTCTGATGGTAGAGAAGGATTAGATGGTACAGACCCTAATAACTCTTGTAGTTTAGAAGTAAGTAGCCAGACACTCGCTGCTAGTCAAGAATTCCTTGATGGAGATTGTGACGGTGATGGTATTCTAAACGGTGAAGAACTAGGTGACGAGAATGATAATGGTATTCCAGACTTCCTAGAAGTAAATAATGGTAATCCAGATGCAACAGATGGGTTAGAAGTATTTGATATTATGACTCCTAATGGTGATGGCCTTAACGATGTCTTTGTAATAAGAGGTATCGAGCAGTATCCTAATAATAAGTTACGTATCTACAACAGATGGGGAGTGCTTGTTTGGGATGCAGACGGATATGGACAAGATAACGTCTTCTTCAGAGGAGAGTCTAATGGACGTGTAGTTGTAGATCAAGACAGGTTATTACCTGTAGGTACTTATTACTACGTACTTGACTATACAAACGATGCTGGTTCACTCAAGCAACTAGCTGGACCATTATATATTAATAGATAATAAAACAATAATATTTGGTACGCTTTCGCGAAAGCAAAAAAAGAAAGTGTACCAAATTTAAATACACACCTATGAAAAGAACATACATCGCCATAGTAGCCCTGGCAGTAGTCGTTTTAGGTCTTACAACTGAAACTGCGGTAGCTCAACAAGATGCTCAGTACACGCAGTATATGTACAATACATTAAGTATAAACCCAGCCTATGCGGGCTCAAGGGGAGGTCTGAGTGTACTAGGATTACATCGCAGTCAGTGGGTAGGTCTAGATGGAGCTCCTAGAACGCAAACGGTTTCCATACATTCTCCGGTAGGAGAGTCCAAACGTGTAGGGTTAGGTTTAAATATTACTAATGATGAGATATTTATAAGTAACGAGACTTACATAGATGTAGATTTTAGCTATACGATACCTACCAGTGATGAGGGAAAGCTAGCTTTTGGATTAAAAGGTGGTGTGCATTTACTTGATATTAATTACAGCGAGGCTAACCCATTTCAAAATGGGGATAATCTAGCTACGGCTCAAAATAATATTGACAACAAATTTTCTCCACAAATAGGACTTGGTATGTTTTACTATACTGATAAGTATTATTTAGGGTTAAGTGCACCTAATCTATTGCGCACAGAGCATTTTGATGCTAGTGACAACTCAAATAGTACAAACTCGACGTTTCTAGCTCGCGAGAGAATCAATTACTACTTAACTACTGGGTATGTATTTGACATTACTCAAGACTTTAAGTTTAAGCCAGCAGGACTTGTAAAAGCCGTTCAAGGAGCACCACTTCAAGTGGACGTAACTGCAAATGCATTGCTTTATGATAAATTAACCCTTGGACTTGCTTATAGATGGAGTGCCGCATTAAGTGGTCTTGTCGGTTTCCAGCTTACAGATAGCTTAATGATTGGATTTGCTTATGATAGAGAGACCACAGAGCTACAACAGTTTAATAATGGTAGTTATGAAGTTTTCTTAAGATTTGAGGTATTTAAACAGCCTAAAAAACTTATATCTCCACGTTTCTTTTAATTCTTAAATAGTAGAAGATTATTTAAAACACATATTTATGAAACAAATATTCCACTATATAATTCTTTTATCCTTCATTTTTGGTGGTGCCGCTGGGTATGCTCAAGAAGGTAAGGTTAAAGTTGCAGAAGAACAATTTGAAGATCTTGCATATGTAAATGCACGCGATTTATACTCAAGAGTTGCAAATAGAGGTTTTACCTCTCCAGAAGTTTTTTCAAAACTAGGAGACTCTTATTACTTTACAGCAGATTATGCAGAAGCAGCACAATGGTATGAGAAATTAGTTGCTACAGGAGAAGAAGTATCTCCTGAATATTATTTTAGATATGCACAGTCGCTTAAGAGTGTTAAGAAGTACAATAAGGCAGATAAAATGATGGCTATATTCGTACAGATGAGCGGGACAGATACTCGAGGTGAAATGTTTGAAAAGGAACGTGATTACCTTAAGGAAATAGAAGCTCAGTCTGGTCGATATGCCATAGAACAAGTGAATTTTAATACAGAATTACAAGATTTTAGTCCAAGTTTTCTAGGTGAAAGAGTCGTAATTTCTTCAAACAGAAAGAGCAGTACTGGAGATTACATTCACGATTGGAATGACCAGCCTTTTTTAGATCTATATGTAGTAGATAATGCAAAGAGCGATAATCCTACAATAGAGAAGCTTTCAAAAAACATAAATACTCCTTATCATGAGAGTAGCTCTGTCTTTACAGAAAGTGGAGATGAGATGTATTTTACACGTAACAATTACAGTAAAAAAACAAAACTCAAAAGAGATGAAGCGGGAACCACAAAATTAAAATTGTACCACAGCTATAAGCGAGGTGGTGTTTGGAGTGTTCCAGAAGAGCTTCCTTTTAACAGTGATGAGTACTCTACGGCACACCCTGCATTGAGTCCTGATGGTTCGATATTGTACTTTGCATCAGATATGCCAGGTACAAAAGGATTAAGTGATATATGGATGTCTACTATAAACGAAGATGGTACTTATGGAACACCTATAAATCTAGGAGGCGAGATTAACACAGAAGGAAGAGAAACCTTTCCATTTGTTAGTAGCGACAACAAATTGTTTTATGCCACAGATGGCCACATAGGTCTTGGAGGATTAGATGTTTTCGTTACGCAATTAAGTGATGATGGTAAAGTAGGAGCTTCATATAATGTAGGAAAGCCTGTTAATAGTAGTGCAGACGATTTTGGACTTATTTTAAGCGAGTCTAGAGGAACTGGATATTTTTCTTCTAATCGTGCATCTGGTCTAGGTAACGATGATATTTATAGCTTTACAAGAGATAGAAAGATTTTGACTAATTGCGCTCAAAATATCGTAGGTACCACTAGAGATGTAAAGACAGATGAAATACTTCCTCAAACTACAGTGACATTAAGAGATAAGGTAAACCAAGTTGTAGCTACGGTAACAAGTGATGATCTAGGAAAATTTACTTTTAGTGATGTAAATTGTAGTGAAACTTATGTGGTACGAGGTGCAAAGGATAATTATGAGCCATACGAAGTTATTTTAACCACAAGTAGTGATGTAGGTGGTATTATAAATCGTGATGTTTATTTAAAGCCAGGAGCTCAACTTGTTATAGGAGGAGATCTTTCTGATATACTAGAACTTAATCCAATTTATTTTGACTTTGATAAATCGAATATACGTCCAGATGCTGCACTTGAACTAGAGAAGGTGATTGCGGTAATGCAACAGTATCCTACGTTAAAAATTGACGTTAGATCACATACAGATAGTCGTGCGCCAGATGCTTATAACATGAAGCTCTCTCAACGTAGAAATGTATCTACCATACGTTATATTGTGCAGCAAGGAGGTATTGAAGCTTCCAGACTTACGGGTCGTGGCTATGGTGAAACGCAGCTTACAAATGCTTGTGCAAACGGCATAGAATGCACAGAAGAAGAGCATCAGCTAAATAGAAGATCAGAATTTATTATAATGGCAAAGTAACATCCATTTATAACTTATAAAAAAACCTCGCTCATATACTGAACGAGGTTTTTTTATGGGCAATGTCGAGCTTCTTAAACCATTGAGGAAATGAGCGTCAATTGATATTACTTGGGTTTATTTACTGCTTATATACAATACCGTTCTTCATGACAAATGAAACACGCTCTGTTGTTGTGATGTCTTGTGTAGGGTCATTATCTGTTGCAACAATGTCTGCAAGATACCCAGCAGCAATTACACCTAGTTGTCCTTCCATATCTAATAGCTTTCCGTTAGTAATGGTAGCAGATTGAATAGCAAACATAGGTGACCACCCATATTCTGTCATGTAGCGAAACTCTTTTGCATTCTCTCCATGAGGAAATACTCCGGCATCTGTTCCAAAAGCTATGTTTACTCCAGATTGTGCAACCATGGTAAATGTCTTTTTAAGTGTAGCATCTACTTTTTCAATCTTAGGAATAATAATGTCTGGATAGTATCCTTTAACTTTTGCCTTAGCTGCAACATATTTTCCTGCAGATAGTGTAGGCACTAGATAGGTTCCATGTTGTTTCATGAGTTTTACGGTTTCTTCATCCATAAAGGAGCCGTGTTCTATAGTTTGTACACCAGCTTTGATAGCGCGTAGCATACCTTCTTTTCCGTGGGCATGCGCAGCAACGTGCATTCCGTATTCTTTGGCGGTGCGCACAATTTCATCTACCTCCTCTTGGCGAAACTGTGGATTATCTCCATTCTTACTCACACTAAGTACTCCACCAGTTGCAGTAATCTTTATTAAGTCGGCGCCATTTTTATAGCGTTGTCTTACTGCTTTTCTAGCATCATCTACACTATTAATAACTCCTTCGGCTGGACCAGGATCACCCATATTAACCTTTTTAAAGCCATTTGTGGGATCTGCATGACCTCCAGTTGTTCCTATGGCCTTTTCGGCAGTAAAGATGCGTGGACCTCTCGTTGTGCCGTTATTTATAGCATTTCTTAAAGATACATTTACACCGCTTCCTCCTAAATCTCGTACAGTAGTAAATCCTGCCATGAGTGTTCTTTCTGCAATTTCGGCAGCAGTAAAAGCTACATCTGCTTCATTTTTAGTAAAGGTTTCCAGATATTGTTTCGGATTGGTCTCACTCTCGACGTGCACATGCATGTCTATAAAGCCAGGCATTACTGTCTTTGACTTAAGATCAATGATGGTCTGACCACTTTTCGCGGAAGCGTAACCTTTCTCAACTTTTATAATGCTATTGCCTAAAATGGTTACTGTTTGTTCGGTTAAAACTTTTCCATTATTAGTGTCAATGAGTTTCCCGCAATGGAGAAGCGTTTCTTGACCGGATAGCATAAAACTTGTAAATATGACAAGTAGTAGAGAGAGGCAGTATTTCATAGCTTACTTATTTACAAAATCAATGATAGTTTTAGTTATAAATGCAATTTGATCATCTTCTAGTTCTGTGTGCATAGGTAAGGAGATACAATCCTTCACAATAGCATTAGTCATTGGGAAGTCTGCCTCATTATAGCGAGTGTCTTTATACGCTTTCTGGCTATGTAGTGGTATTGGGTAGTACACTCCACAAGGGATGCCGTTTTCATTAAGATGCTTTACTAGCGCATCACGATCTGTATCTTTTACTCTTAATGTGTACTGGTGAAAAACATGGCAATCACAGCTGTCACATATAAATGGAGTTATAATTTTAGTCTCATTTGTAAAAGCGGCAGTGTATTTACGTGCAGCATCTCTTCTAGCCTTGTTGTAACTGTCTAAATGAGGCAGTTTTGCTCTAAGTACCGCAGCTTGTATGGAGTCTAGCCTACTATTAACACCTACTACGTCGTGGTGGTAACGTTCATACATACCGTGGTTTACTATTCCCCTAATGGTGTGAGCTAGCTCATCATCATTTGTAAAAATAGCACCACCATCACCGTAGCATCCTAGATTTTTAGATGGAAAGAAAGAAGTTGTACCTACGTGACCTATACCACCGGTTTTAACTTTCTGTCCGTCACGACCAGTAAATGTAGATCCTATTCCTTGTGCATTATCCTCTATTACATAAAGATTATGCTCCTTAGCAAGATCCATAATGGCATCCATATTTGCTGCCATTCCAAAAAGATGCACAGGTACAATTGCCTTAGTTTTTGGAGTAATCGCCTTTTTTATGGCTTCGATGTCGATGTTAAAGTTTACTGGGTCAACATCAACTAGTACTGGTGTAAGTTTTAAAAGCGCAATAACTTCTACAGTAGCGGCAAATGTAAAATCTGCAGTGATCACTTCATCACCTTGCTCTAGACCTAGCCCCATCATAGCAATTTGTAAAGCATCTGTACCATTTGCACAAGGAATAACATTTTTTACTCCTAGGTATTCCTCCAGTTCTTTTTGAAAGGCGTGCACTTCTGGTCCGTTTACAAAAGCGGTATTTTCAATCACCTCCATGATTGAGCTATCAACGCGTTCTTTGATCTGTGCATATTGACCTTTAAGGTCGACCATTTGAATTTTTTTCATCGTATAGTGGGAGGGAAGCAAGTGGCAACCCTGCAAGTGTAGTTATAAATAAATGTGCTTTTTTCACACGAAACGAAATTACAAAAACTACAACCGCTTAACAATCTATTTATAGAACAAAGCACTATTTTTGAAACCATGCATAAATTGTATTCTCTTTTAATCACGCTTATTCAAGCGCTAATTCCAGTAGCTGGTTTTTTTAATGCAAAGCTTAAGAAGTCTATAGTAGGACGTAAGCATACCTTAAAAATTTTAAAAAAAGAACTCATCGCTGGTAAGCCTACTATCTGGATACATGCAGCTTCTTTAGGAGAATACGAGCAAGGAGTACCTGTTCTTGAGGAGTTGAAAAAGAAGTATCCAGAGCACCAGATGGTCATTAGCTTTTTCTCACCTTCTGGTTATGAGATTAAAAAGAATAACGCTTTCGCGAAAGCTACCGTTTACCTACCATTTGACACTCCAAATAATGTCACTAGGTTTCTAGATATAGTCTCCCCTGAGATGGTGTTTTTTGTCAAATATGAATTTTGGCCGAACTATTTATGCGAACTCCAACGCCGAAAGATTCGCACTTTTTTAATTTCAGGGGTGTTTAGGGAAAGTCAGCCATTTTTTAAGCCTTATGGAAAGTGGATGACAGCATCTCTCAAAAGTTTTGAGCACTTTTTTCTGCAAAACGAAGATTCGGCAACTGCATTACAGAAGTTAGGATTTGAAAATTTTAGCGTAAGCGGAGATACCAGATATGATAGAGTAAGTCATCAAATCGAAATGGATAATACCTTAGATTTTGTGCAGACTTTTAAGAATGACAAAACATGTGTAGTGTGTGGCAGTACTTGGGCAGAAGATGATGATGTGATTGTAAATTATATCAATAAGAATGAAGGCGCAGCAAAATTTATCATAGCACCACATGAAATTAAGCCTGAGAAAATTGCACTGCTATCCTCAAGTATTAAGGGCAGAGTAATGCTATACTCTCAAATGAGTGCAGCATCACTGGCGTCTTGCGATGTATTGATTATAGATACTATAGGCCTTCTTACTAAGATATATAGCTATGCAGATATTGCTTACGTGGGTGGAGCGATGGGAACTACAGGACTGCATAATATTCTCGAGCCAGCAACCTTTGGTGTGCCTATAATTACTGGAGGCAATTTTGATAAGTTTCCCGAAGCAAAAAAACTACAGCAACTCGCAGGACTTTATGCCGTAACTAATCAGGCCGAATTTGATGAGCGTCTATCCAAATTAATCGTAGATGAAAAATTAAGAGCGCAAACAGGGATGATTTCGGGACACTTTATTAATAGTAATACAGGTGCTACAAAAGCGATTGTTGACTACTTGAGAAATTAGCTTTCTCAAGACTAAAGGACGGTTTCTAAGTTACTATAGATACAGCCTCTCTTAAGTATCTTCTAAAGGGGAGCATCTCTTTATAGACTGCAATAATTTTTTTCTCAAAGTTGTCTGCTAGTACTTGATCTTGTGAGAGTGTTACTTCTACTGCAAATGTTTTATTTCTTAATAAATCTATGTGTGGGTGCTCTTTAGAAAATCCTTTTGGAGCTGTTTTTAGTTTATCATCTTCCCATAAACCACCAAAGGTTTTTATAAAACTAGGCTTATTAATAATAGCTTTTAACTCATCACCATTATAGTCTATAGCTTCTCGGATACTTTGTAGTATCTCTTTCTTAGGTCTCCAAAAGCCTCCTGCTAGTAAATTCTGACTGAGACCTATTTCGATATAAAAATCTCCTTGTTTTGTTTTCTGATCTAGTCCTGCGCCTATGTGGTCTTTATAAATAGGCTTGTTAGGATGAAACATCAAATTATTATTGATGCGATTAATTGCTTTTTTACCTGGGGTGTCAAAATACTCCGTATCAAATTGGGCGAGTTTGTCATTTAAATGATTAAGCCATTTAATATGATTGTCTCGTACATGATGATACTCATTTCTATGAGCATCCATCCACTCTTTTGTGTTGTTCTGTTGTAGTCGTTCTAAGAAATTGTAAGTGTCTCTAAAATTCATAAAAATAAAATTAACAGTTTTTATCTATAAATGAGCTAGATATTCAAAAGTTAACGATTGATTTGGAAAACATTGGTTATAAATTGTGCTTTACGGCATTATTACTAAGATACATTTGTGCTCTAAACAACCATCAAATTATGAAAACAAGAAATATTACAATTATCGCACTATTAATTGCATCATTTACAATAGCAAGCTGCAGAGAGACTGAAGTAAAAGAAACTACAGTTGTAAAAGAAGTTCAGGTAGAAACTGAAAGAGAAAGTGAAGGTATCTTAGAAAGAGCAGCAAAAAAAGTTGATAATAAAGTAAACGAGGAAATTAACGAAGAGATAGAAAAAATAGGAGACGACAACTAAAACGTCGTGGCGTTCGTATATGGTTTAATTAACTATTTAATTTAATCAAAATGAAAAGAATTTTTTTAAGTCTAGCACTTGTAGCTCTTTTAGGAACGTCATTTACACTTACTTCTTGTAGAGAGAATAAAACTGTTGAAGTATCTACAGATAATGGAGATGATCTTGAAGATGCAATAGATGATGTAGAAGACGCTATGGATGATGCTGGAGATGCTATAGAAGAAGGTGTTGACGAGATCAAAGAGAATACAGGAACTGGCGGTACAGACGATAATTAAGTCTAACTGCTATTTTTTTTCAAACAACCAAAATTTAAAATTATGAAATCATTAAAAATAGGAGCTATAGCTCTTGGTATCCTTGCGGTATCATTTACATCTTGTAAAGAAAAGAAAACTGAAGCCGAAGTTATTATAGAAGAAGCAAAGGCTAACGGTGAGGTAACTAAGGAAAAAGATACTGACGATGGCTACAAATTAAAGGTAGAAGGCGTTGACGGTTCTGAAACTAAGGTGAAAGTAGATGAAGACGGAGAGGTAAAAGTTAAAACTGATAATTAATTATCAAGTTTATATTGTAAAAGGTCGATAACTCTATGAGTTATCGACCTTTTTTTTTATGCTTTAAATTGTGTCATTTGTGCTTTGAGATCGAGCATGGATTGCTGGAGCTCCTTAAGTAAACTATTGCTACTTCCTTCGTCAAGATTAAAAGTGAGCTTGCTATTTACCTGCCATATTTCTTGAATGTCACTTACCGCTACTTCATAAGGCACATACTCTTCATTTATAGATATTAATAATACCTTTTTTGAATCTGGCATTTTCTGTAATTTCTTAACTACTACGGCATCTTGTAAGACAATAACGTAAACCTTATTATCACTAGCATAGTCTAAGCTCTCTACTCCTTTTGCCAGAACCCAGTCTTCTGGTCTAAAACTAGGCATCATACTATCGCCTTCTATTTGAAAACCTCTATAAGTCGCATTCCGATACTGTGGGATAGGAAAATCAAATGCAGGAAGTTTTTGATACCACTCTACATCTGCAATGTTATTAGGATATCCTGCGGCTGCTTTTTGATTTACGAGCACCATGTTTTCATTATCATCTTTATCGACAATAACCACCTTAGGACTTACATCACTTTTATCAGTGTTGAGATGTTTTTGCTTGCTATAGCCATAAATCCATAACGGATTGATATTAAATAGTCTTAATAGCTCAGTAATAACTTGTCCAGATAGTTTTGTTCTACCACGTTCTATATCTGCCGTGCTATTTTTTATCCCTAATTTATCTGCAAATTCTGCTTGCGTGAAGTCGTGATCTTCTCGCACTTCCTTAAATCTGCGTATTTCTGAAGGTAAATCGTTTATGCCCATAGGGTAAATGTATGAAAATTAGGAATAATTCCTACCATAAATTGTTTTATTAATTTTTTTGGAAAAATTCAAGAAATGCATTCCAAATCAAGATTTATCTTAAATCGTTAAGATTTTGACGTAATACCTAAGAAATTTGCATTTTGTCGATAAACACCTTATAAAGTATACCTATTATGTAGGGAGAATGTGAAATTATGTTAAATTCGCGCATCTAATTATCCAAACAAATTTCAATTATGAAAAGATTTATTTTAAATGTTGCTGCTTTAGCATTAATCGTAGGAGCTGTTTCTTGTAGAGAAATGGAAGAAAAAGCAAACGAGGCTGGAAATGCTGTTGAAAACGCTGCAAGCGCAACAGGTGATGCTTTAAATGACGCAGGAAACTCTGTGAAGGATGCTGCTGGAGAAGCTGCTGATGCTGCTGGAAATGCTGCTAACGAAGCTGGAAATGCTATCGAAAACGCTGCAGATGCAACTGTAGAAGGCGCAAAAGATGCTGCAAACGCAACTGGTGAGGCTATAAACGATGCTGCAAATGCAACTAAAGACGCTGCAAACGATGCTGCAAACGCAACTAAAGATGCTGCAACTAAAGCTGGTGATGCTGTAAAAAAAGCAGTAAACTAATTTATATATAGTTTACTAAAGCTAGAATGTTATTCAACTTTGTAGCTTTTAGACAATAAAAAACCAGCCCTAGGGCTGGTTTTTTTATGAATAGTATTTATTATTTATTCAGGAAGTACTGCACTACTTGCAGTTACATCTCTATTTATTTTTCTTACAAGACCTTGTAATACTTTACCTGGTCCTACTTCTACAAATTCTGTAGCACCATCGGCTACCATTTGTTGTATAGTTTGTGTCCATCTTACAGGAGCAGTAAGCTGTGCGATAAGATTTTTTTGAATCTCGCTAGCACTTGTAACAGCACTAGCAGTTACGTTTTGATAAATAGGGCATACTGGGTTTTTAAAAACTGTATTCTCTATAGCTGCAGCTAGTTCTTCACGAGCTGGCTCCATCATAGGAGAGTGAAAAGCACCACCTACAGGTAGCACTAGAGCGCGGCGTGCACCTTTCTCTTTCATAGCCTCGCAAGCTTTGTTAATCGCCTCTACCTCACCAGAAATAACAAGCTGGCCAGGGCAATTATAGTTTGCTGCCACAACAACACCAGCAATTTCATTACAAACTTCTTCTACAATGTGATCTTCAAGACCTAAAACGGCCGCCATAGTAGAAGGTTGTAATTCACATGCCTTTTGCATAGCCTGAGCACGCTTACTTACAAGTTTAAGACCGTCTTCAAAATCCAGCGCACCACTTGCAACGAGTGCAGAGAATTCCCCAAGAGAGTGACCAGCAACCATAGATGGTTTAAAATCTGTCATCACGGTTTTAAGTGCTATAGAATGAATGAATATGGCAGGCTGAGTAACTTGAGTTTGCTTCAAATCTTCTGCAGATCCTTCAAACATTACGTCTGTAATATTAAAACCTAATACATCATTTGCCTTTAAAAAAAGACTTTGTGCAAGAGGGTACTTTTCAAAAATATCAAGGCCCATTCCTGAGAATTGGGCTCCTTGTCCTGGAAATATATATGCTTTCATGGGTAATCCTATTTGAGTGCGCTTTCGCGAAAGCGTACTAGATGAAATTTAAAAGTTCAAAAATACAATAACTATTGTATTGATATAAGCAGGGTATTATAGAATCTCTAAAAGACTAGCGGTGTCAATGACTGTAGTAAATTCTTCATGTAAGCTCGCTAGTGCCGTCTGGTGGATAAGCTCAGAAGGATATATTGTGCCATCTATTCCTTTTCTATCAAAAGTTGCTGTAGCGTCAGAAACTAGGTATGTTTCAAACCCATAATTACCAGCCATACGTGTTGTGGTAGAGATACAGTGATTTGTGGTAAGACCTACAATTACTAGTTGTTTGATGTGCTGGGCGTCTAGTTGTGCTTTGAGATCTGTATCTATAAAGGCACTATTTACGTGCTTTATAATGAGAGGTTCATTAGATTGAGGTACGAGATCATCTAGCATTTGAAAACCAGGTTGTGATTCATGTAGTGGTGATAGTGCATCTCGAGAGCTATGAATGCTATGAAATATAGGTAGACCTAATGAGCGCCACATTGTAAGTAATTCTAATGCTTTTTCTTCTGCATTGGGATTGTTACGATTGCCTCCCCAGTGGGATTCTTCAGAAAATCCTTTCTGTAAATCTATTAATAGTAAGGCAGTCTTTTTGTATCGAAGTTTCATGATGTGCTATTTAATGAAGATTACAGCTTTTTCCAGCTTTCAAAAGTAAATCCATTTTTATGTCTATCATCTACGTCGTGAAAAACACTGCTTACTAACTCCCATTGATTTGTATTAATCTCTGGGAAAAAAGCATCTGCTTCAAATTCATTATGAACGCGTGTAAGTTCTATGTGTGTTGCATAGTCCATCCCTAATTTATAAATCTCACCACCTCCTATAATATAAGTATGAGCTTCATCCTTACTGTAAGCCAGTGCATCTTCAAGAGAATGCACTACGACGGCATTTTCTGCCTTGTAACTATGATCGCGTGTTATTACCACATGCGTGCGATTAGGTAGCGGTTTAGGAAAAGTTTCCCACGTCTTACGACCCATTATGATGTGGTGACCAGTAGTTAATTGTTTAAAGTGTTTAAAATCATCTGGTAAATGCCAGGGGATGTCACCATCCTTTCCTAAGGCATTATTTTCTGCAGCGGCAGCGATCATTGTTATCATAGGAGCGTATTCTGATCTTCTAGAGGAAAGGAAGGATTCCTCGTTACTGGACTTTTTTTTTCTGGTAATGGATGTGATAAAGCTACATCTTCTTCAAGTTCTGCGATACGCACTTTCTGTTTTGCAACAAGTCTATCAAGGTGCTTTTGTTCCCACTCTTTATTCATAAACTTACTCATGAGCAGTACGTTTATAAGGTGAATGAGGAAAAAGAACGTCCATATAAGTATTGCCCACACAAACCAAGGTTTCTGAAATGGCTTAAATTCTTCACCTACATGAAGTACTTGGTTAATAACAATAAGTAAGATTGCGCCAGCAAGAAATGTAACAAAGTGTCTATAGAGATTCTTCTTTTGACGCACGCGTGCTTGCGCGTTTTCAATAAGTTCTTTTTGAACAGGGTCAATAGAAGTAGTAGTTTTCTTTGAAAATAGTGACATAAAATGCGACCTTTAGATGGTTATATAAAATTAGCCTTTTTGAGCGTCAATCGTAAATAGCTTATGAAAAATTTTGCAAAACTCTTTCCTATTTTAAAACAGTACACTTATCTCAATACTGCAGCATCGGGCTTATTATCACTGCCTGTGATGGAGTGGCGTCAAGAGCATGATCTCGATTTTCTTATACAAGGTAGTATACTTAAAGAGAATCAAGCAAAAGTACTCACAAGCGTACGAGAAAAGGTAGGTAAGCTTTTCTCTTGTAAAGCAAACAGAGTAGCACTTGTGCCTAATTTTTCTTACGGATTCAATACGCTTATAGAGGGGATTACTACACATAAAAAAATACTCCTTTTAGAAGGAGATTATCCTTCGGTAAATTGGCCTTTTGAGAGTCGTGATTTTGACGTGAGTTATATAAAAATTACGGGAACTATTGAGGAGGAGATAGCAACCGCTTTCGCGAAAGCGCAACCCGATATATTTGCCTTTTCTATGGTACAGTGGTTATCTGGTATAAAAATCAATCATGAGTTCTTGAAAGAGTTAAAGTCAAAATATCCCGACACCTTATTTTTTGCTGATGCTACGCAATATCTAGGCACCGAAGTATTTGATTTTGACAATTCTGCCTTTGATGTGATAGGAGGTAGCACTTATAAGTGGATGAATGCTGGATACGGCAATGCAGTGTTTTTATTTAAAGAGTCTGTAGCAGAACGAGTAGCTCCTAGAACCACTGGTTTCAATTCTATACAAGGGAAATATAAACCTCAGGAAGGTAGTTTTTTAGGAAGGTTTGAGCCTGGTCATCAAGACACGCTCAATTATGGAAGTTTAGGTGTTGCCATTGACGTAATACGACAGCTAGGTATGAAAACCATAGATGAAAAAGTAAAAGCCATCAACAGTAAAGCAAAAGCAGCATTTGCTGAGAAAGGACTTATTTCAAAAGAAATTATAGATCGAGTAGATCATGGATCATTTTTTAATATTAAAGGAGATCACCAGCTTGTAGCTCGATTAAGGGATGAAGGAATTATAACTATTGCACGAGGTGAAGGTGTGCGAGTAGGGTTTCATTATTTTAATACAGAAGAAGATCTTAATAAATTACTGGCTCTTGTGTAGCATCAAGCAATGATTGATTGTAAAATTTATGATTAATACAACACTAATTTTGTGTTGTGCGATAAGCAATTACGATACTTTTAGGAAGTGCAAACGTTTTCGCTTTGTGGCTTTTTAATTTTAAAGCTCCCAATATTGTTATATCGTAAAAATAAGGTTAAACTATTGATATAGTGTTTTTTAAGTAAATATCCTGCTATATTTGGGTGTATTTTTAAACCTCTTATTATGGCAGTCACAAAAAAATTTTTAAAAACAAAACCTGTTTGTAAAGTTACATTTGCAATACCTGCAGCACACGCAAGTACCGTAGCTGTTGCTGGTGATTTTAATAACTGGGACACATCTACATCTCTCAAGAAATTAAAGAATGGAACTTTTAAAGGAACTTTTGATATTCCTACAGAGAGCTCTTACGAGTTTCGTTATGTAGTAGATGGTGAGTGGGTAAATGAAGCAGAAGCAGATCGTTTTAAGTATAATGCTTATGCCGCTACAGAAAATAGTGTTCTTGAATTATAATATATAGAAAAAGCCATTTCTTATTAAGAAATGGCTTTTTGTGTATCTTTTGTACAAGTTGTTTTAATCGACTATTTGTATCCCTCGCCAAAAGGCAACGTGGTTTTTAATTCCTTTTGCTAGTTCGCTCACTTCTGGATAAAACCAAGCGGCATCTTTATTTTCTTTTCCATCTACAGTAACGGTGTAATAAGAAGCGACACCTTTCCATGGGCAGGTGCTCTGCAGTTCACTTGATGTAAAAAATTCTTTCTTTATAGCGTCATGAGGGAAGTAGTGATTGTTTTCAATTACAACGGTATCATTACTTTCTGCTATCACTTGATCATTCCAAATTGCTTTCATAATAATTTTTTTTATAAATGTGAGAAGTTACTTCTGCGCTTATAACATTGTTATTTTTTCTTGAATAAGTAGTTTTTATAATAGGCTTTGCTGTCTGAGAATTCATTGATTATCTCGAGTCCAGACTCACTAGCTAGCCACTCTACAATGTTATCATCATATTTCTGACTAATCTCTGTATGTATGGTTTCCCATGCAGTAAAATCTACCTTAAGGTCTAGTGATTTAATAGTAGCAGACTGGTCTTTTGTGCTTACAAGATAACTTTTAGCAGTACCAGTTTCTGGGTCGTAAACTTCCCAGTGTTTAAAATTATCTGGATTAAAATCTGCATCCATTTCATTATTAATACGGTGCAGTAAGTTTTTATTAAACGCCTCGGTAACCCCTTCAGGGTCATTATAAGCGTCAAGTATAGTCTGCGGATTTTTCTTTTGATCAAACCCCATATAAAGTAAATCTCCTGGGGTCATTGCTTTCTGGATATTTGTAAGGAAATCTATAGCTTGTGGGTGTAGTAGGTTCCCTATGTTTGAACCTAGTACCATGATTACTTTCTTACGTTCATTGTATCCTGCAACATCTTCAAGGACTTCAAAATAAGTTCCCTGCTGAGGTTTTATGACAATATCTGGTATTTCTCTTTCTACACTTTCTTTAAGTCCATCCAGCACATTCTGACTAATATCTATAGGTAAATATGCAAAGGTATCTCCTCTTTCTATTAAGTGCTTTAAAAGGACTTTAGTTTTCTTGCCATCTCCAGCGCCCAGTTCTATAAGGTCAAAACCTTTGCTATCTGTAAAAGCTTTTGAAATCGCTTCCTTATGCGTTTCAAAAATTTCAAACTCGCAGTCTGTAAGGTAGTAAGTAGGCATTGCCATAATATCTTGAAAAAGCTTATCGCCTTTTTTATCATAGATATATTTTGAAGAAAGAAACTTTGGGAAGGAGGTGAGTCCTTCTGTTACTTCTTGACTAAATGCAGATGTGATGGTAGTAGTTTTGGTCGTCATAGACGTTTATGTCGTGTGTTTTTATAAATACTTTCAATATTATTTGGCGAGGCGTAGGCCTGTAAATTGCCAGCGTAATCCGGTCTGAAAGAAATTACGATATGTATGTCTTGTATGTTTAGATGGCGTGGCTACAGAGCCACCTCTTAAGACTTTTTGATTAACCATGAACTTCCCGTTATATTCACCTAGGGCTCCTTCTTCTTTTGTGTAGCCAGGGTAAGGTAAGTATGAACTTTCTGTCCATTCCCAGCGATCACCCCAGTCTAGTTGAGAGCTGGCGACTTCCCACTCAAATTCTGTAGGTAATCTCATTCCTTTCCATTGTGCAAAAGCAAAAGCTTCATAATAGGAGATATGCACAAGTGTCTCATCTGGGTTTATTTTTTGTAATCCTTTATCGAGCGTGTATTGATACCATTTGTTACCTACTAGATGCCAGTACATGGGAGCAGTTATCTCATGAGTGTTTACCCAGTCCCAGCCTTCGGCATGCCATAAAAGTGTTTCTTGATAACCTCCAGCCTCAATAAATGCTATCCACTGGCCATTGGTTACTAGTTTGTTTGATATTTGATAATCGTGCAAGTATACTTTGTGACGACCTAATTCATTATCGTAGCAAAACTCTTCCCCAGTATGACCTATCTCATAAACTCCTTCTTTAATGGTGATAAAACTTGGTTGTGTTTCTTTTTCGCTTTCGCGAAAGTGTAATTCTCCTCCATAAATAGGCGTAAGGGGATTGTTTCCTAAGATATATTTAATATCTGTAACTAGTAATTCTTGATGCTGTTTCTCGTGGTGTATGCCAATAGTAAGCAGCTTTTTTACTGTAGGTGTAATTTCTTCTTCAAGAAGCTCTTGGAGTGCTTGAGTAACGTATTTGCGGTATGCATACACTTGATTTACGGTTGGTCTTGATAGGTTGCCGCGATCTGTGCGCACGACTCTTTTTCCTACGCTCTCATAGTAGCTGTTAAATACGAATGCAAAGTCTTCGCTAAAAAGGGTGTATCCTTTTTTATGATGCTTAAGAATGAATTCTTCAAAAAACCAAGTAGTATGGCCTAGGTGCCATTTTGGGGGAGAGACGTCTGCAATGGGTTGTACAACGTAATCTTCAATTTCTAGTGGTTTACAGATATTCTCTGTGTGTGCTCGAGTTTCAATAAAGAATTCGACAAGGTTTTCTATAGCAATCATACATATGACTTTTATGAGTCATATAAATTTACGGGTTTTTACCATGCCGTGCTTGTGAGAAGCCCGTGACAGAAGGAATAACGTAATAAATGTTTGTTAAATGAGCAAGAAGAGCTACTCAAACAGATAAAACAGGGTCAAATCCTTATTATAGATAAGGGTGTAAGAAATTTAATTCTTATCGTCTTCCGTAGCTATGATACCTTCATTTACAACTACAGTAAATGCTGTAGCAAATAAAGCATTTCTTGGTTTGTCTTTGTGCATCGCTCCTTCAAATCGTGGTAGATTTGATAGCGCCTTAATAGCTTCTTTTTCTATAGAAGTATACGGTGTGCGCACAGATAACTGGTCATAAGTGCCATCCTCTAAAATCCTGAATTGCACAAAAACTCTGTGGTTGCCTCTAGGAAGAAGCGACTCAAATTGTTTAAAATCAAAATTATTTGTAATAAGAGTTTCTACACTGTTACGGAAACATTCCTTTAGAAAGTTAGCATTTGCTCCCTTACACCCAGGATATCTAGGCGGAGTGTCTACTATAGTAAATGAAATGTCTTTTTTATTTTGTGCATGAGCATTTTGCGAGAAAAATGTACATGCACAAACTAAGCTTAATAGAAGGTAACGCATATTAAAATGTAAATGGAAGTTTGAGTTTACTCTCTTTAGGAGTTCCACCTATATTTCCAGGTTTTAATTGTGGGATAGTCATGATAGCTGTTTTTACAGCCTTTTGCATTCCAGGAGTACCACCAGTTACATTGTTAATTACTGGTTTTCCTTCTTTATTGATAACCATATCAACTACAACGCGTGCACCTTTTTGGTAATCACTAGGAAATTTCATATTGCGTACAACGTGAGTTGCTAGTTTTTGCCTTAAGCAATTGTTTTTGTCATTTATAGATCCAGTACAACCAGGCCACGTAGGAGGAACTTCTTCAAGTCTCAGTGTGGTAGACTTTTTCATATATACTCCTTCTTGAGCATTCATTGTTGTGATTCCAGCTACAAGTGCGAGTACAAATAATAATTTTTTCATTAGGTAAGTAGGTTAATTTGGGGGTTAAATAGCCACTGCTCCTTTAATATGTGGATGCGGATTATAGTTTTCTAATGTAAAGTCATCAAAAGTGAAGCCAAAGATATCTTTTACATCAGGATTAATTTTTAATGTAGGCAAAGTACGGAATTCTCTTGAGAGTTGAAGCTCAACTTGTTCCATATGGTTTGAGTAGATATGAGCATCTCCAAAGGTGTGTATAAACTCTCCAGCTTCATAACCACACACTTGTGCCATCATCATTGTAAAGAGCGCATAACTTGCGATATTAAACGGAACTCCTAAAAAGATATCTGCACTGCGCTGGTATAGCTGGCAACTCAACTTGCCATCTGCAACATAAAACTGGAAGAAAGCGTGACATGGGGGAAGCGCGGCTTTACCATTTGCAACATTCTCTGAGAAAGATGCCGAGGTGTCTGGCATCACTGATGGATTCCATGCGCTCACGAGCATTCTACGACTGTTTGGATTTGTTTTAAGAGTTTCTACAATATCTTTTATTTGATCAATCTCGTCACCATTCCAGTTGCGCCATTGGTATCCGTAAACTGGACCAAGATCACCATTCTCATCTGCCCATTCATTCCAGATACGCACGCCATTTTCTTGTAAATATTTGATGTTTGTATCTCCTTGTAAGAACCATAACAGTTCGTATACAATAGATTTGAGATGTAATTTCTTAGTTGTCACCATTGGGAATCCTTCAGAGAGATCAAATCTCATTTGATACCCAAAAACGCTCTTTGTTCCTGTACCTGTGCGGTCACCTTTTTGATTTCCGTTTTCTAGTACATGTTTGATGAGGTCGTGATATTGTTTCATAGATGCAGCTGTAATTTTTCGTAAAAGAGTTGGTGTAATTGAGGTAGGTGCTATGTCCCATAAACGAATTAAGTGTTACTCTCTTATAGCGTATAAAAGTAAATACACCTTGCTAGTTGTACAACGCAAGGTGTATATTCTTATTATGAGTTATTAACGAGGTCTTATTTACCTCCTAGAGAAGCGCGATAATTATCATCTTTTTCTAGGTTTCGTTTTATCTTTTTTATGGCTGCTTCAATAGATCTTTCGGGTTCAATCACATTGTATTCTCCCCAAAATTCTGGATCGCCAAAGCCTAGATTTTCATCTGCCATGATGATTGATGGTGATATCTCTCCATCTTTACTAAATGCATCGGCTGAGGTTACTTTCCAGTCTGTTACTGCCATCTCACAAGAGAGTGTATAAATTGATTTAAAAAGTCGTCGTCGCTTCTTTACTTCAAATGATAAATTTGCTTTCCCATAGCCGTAATACCATTTTCCATTTTTCTCGCGATAATCCACTTCATAAGAGATGTCTCTAGCTTTTACTCGAACGCCATTGGGTTTGCTTTTTACAAACATTTTATTTACTTCAATTTCGTTTGTAAGATCTAGTGTAAATGTTGCTTTTTGTAATGCTAGCGATGTGGCGCTCACATACAATTGGCCGGCATATAAAGGTCCTACAATGTTAGGTTTTGGCTCAAAGCCCACCACTAGTACATCTTTACCGTTGAGCTCTGTAGGGGTTTCAAAACTAAAATTATAAGCTTCCATTGTTTCTGGTGTAAAGATGTATTCCGGATACTTCATTACATCTACGTACAAAGTGCTAAAAGGGCCTCCTTGCAGTTTTAAAGCAATAGTGTCTAGCTTAGCGTAATCTGTGCTTTTTCTTGATTTAAGTAAGCGTATTTGGTCTTCCTTGTTGCTTATGTATCCTTCCTTTTGGATAGAGACAACAGCCTCGGCTAGTGATGCATTTTTGTTTCTTTTCTTGATAGTCTCTCGATAGAATGCCGTCATCTTAAGCGGTTCACCTATGTAGTTTTCTCTCTTCTTATTAAAGACTTTTTTTACAAGTTCTTTAGCAGATTTATATCCCACAACTTGTACCTCGCTTAGGTCTACGCTCTTTGGAGATAGGCGTATGTCAATATCATCATCTACATCTGTAATATCTTGTATGCTGTTTTTATATCCTAAGGCTTCAATAAGTAGGGAAGGCTTAGTTGTGGCTTCCATTATTTTTAAAGCAAAATCTCCTTCAGTATTTGAGATGGTACTTATGTTTGTGCCTACTAGCGTGATGGTTGCTCCGCTTATAGCTTGTTTAGTCTCGCGGTCATTTATAGATCCGGTAATGGTCGTGGTGGCAGTTTGAGCCATTATTAATAATGGGAAGAACAGTAGTATGCTCGCCCAAGTTAATTTGGTAACGTTGTAAATAGTTTTCATAGCAATGAGTTTAAGTAAATTCTCAAGAAGTCTTTTTAACACTATAAGTTAGTATATTTTCATGGCATATTTAAAATCCCGCTGTTAATTTATTAAAACTAAGAGGCTAAGATTTTAAGAAAAAGGCACAATGAATGGGTACGCTTTCGCGAAAGCGGACTTATACAGTCGAAACGAAAATAAATTATTTACAATGATGGATGTGGTTTCTTAACCAATAATCATCCCTGCAATAGTAGCCGAAATTAAGGAAGCAATAGAACCTCCGATAAGAGCTTTTAAGCCAAAACGAGACAGCTGCGTGCGCTGTCCCGGAGCTAGAGATCCAATACCACCTATCTGAATACCGATAGAGGCAAAGTTTGCAAAGCCACAAAGCATATAAGTCGCCATAATGATAGACTTCTCATTGTTGAGGTGAATTGCATTTGCAGTATTCTTAAGCTCTGCGAGCTGGATATAGCCTACAAACTCGCTGGCTGCTAGTTTGATTCCAAGTAGTTGTCCCATCATTGTGGTGTCTTCACTTGCAACACCTATGAGCCACATTAGCGGTGCAAAGATGGTTCCTAAGATAGCCTCCAGTGAAAGCTTAGGATATGTCGAGTTTGCTGCAACCCAATCGTTTATTGTAGTTACTTCTCCTATCCAACCTAAGATGCCGTTTGCCATTGCTATAAAAGCTACAAATACTAGAAGCATCGCGCCTACGTTTACGGCAAGTCTAAGACCTTCTGTAGTGCCATTTGCGATAGCGTCAAGAACGTTTGCTCCTATCTTGTCATTAGATACACTCACGTCTGTGTTTACCTCTTCAGTTTGAGGATATAGTATTTTTGATATTACAATTGCGCCAGGTGCAGCCATTACAGAGGCCGCAAGTAGGTGCTTTGCAAATATGAGACGCAAAGCCTCGTCTTCACCGCCTAGAAATCCTATATATGCCGCAAGAACAGCTCCTGCTACTGTTGCCATACCACCTATCATAACAAGCAGAATTTCTGACTTGTTCATCTTTTCTAGATATGCTTTTATTAAAAGTGGTGCCTCAGTTTGTCCTAAGAATATATTACCAGCTACACTCAAGCTCTCTGCTCCAGAGATTCCTAATAATTTAGATAATAACCATCCAAAGGCCTTTACTACCTTTTGAATAATCCCGAAATAGTACATTACAGAAGTAAGTGCAGAGAAAAATATGATGGTAGGTAGTACTTGAAAAGCAAATATGTACCCAAAGGTAGAGGTATCACTTACCAGTCCTTGAAAAAGGAAGTCACTACCTGCGAGTGTAAAGTTGAGTATGGCTACAAATATTCCTCCAATGAAGTCAAAAATCTTTTCTATAAAAGCAACTTTGAGAACCCCAACAGCAATAACAAGCTGGAAGGCGAGGCCTACGGCTACCGTTTTCCAGTTTATCGCTTTGCGATTACTACTAAATAAAAAGGCAATTAATATAAGAGAAAACATCCCTAGTACACCACGTCCAAAGCTCTCAAGAGAAAACCCTTGAGAAGGAACCACATCCATAATGGCTTGAGGTGCTTCTTGCGCAAATGCGGTAAATGAACTTAATAATACCAATAGGGTAAGTAGTAATTTGCGCATATAATAAGTAAGTTAGTTGCGTTTTGAGATTTCATCTCTTAACTGGGCAGCAGTTTCATAGTCTTCACTATTTACCGCTTGATCAAGTTTATCGTGTAAGTCTTGAAGCGACATTTTGTTATAGTCACTATCGCTAGAAGATGTCTCGTCTTCTAATAAGATTTCGTCCATTAGGATTTCGTCATCTTCTGTAAACTCTTCAGGATTTGTATTTCCTTTTAAGAAAATCCCTGCTTTGTCTAAAATGTTTTTATACGTAAAAATAGGTGCTTGGAAACGTAAGGCTAGCGATATGGCATCACTAGTACGGGCATCTACTATTTCTTCAATGTTATCACGCTCGCAAATAATGCTAGAGTAAAAAACGCCATCTACAAGTTTATGTATAATCACTTGTTTGATAACCACATCAAAGCGATCTGCAAAATTTTTAAACAGGTCGTGAGTAAGAGGGCGAGGTGGTTTAATTTCTTTTTCTAAAGCAATTGCAATAGATTGTGCCTCAAAGGCTCCTATAACTATAGGTAATTTACGATCTCCTCCTTGCTCCGTTAGAATCAAAGCATATGCTCCATTCTGAGTCTGGCTGTAGGAGATTCCTTTTATATTTAAACGCACTAAGCTCATAGGCTGCAAAAATAGGAAAAGTTACTTTAGTTTATAAGTTTAATATAAATGCATTCATTAAAGTCATCGTCCTTTAAATTAGGTAGTTCATTTGAAGTTAGGTTATTTGTAGTTTAACCTTCTGTTTGTGAGTTGTTTGTTTCGCTTGATTGCTACTTTGTTGTTATAAGACAAGCCTTTTTTTTAGACAATAAATCGATGGTTTTCTTGATTAATTAGTCGTGTTTTACTTCATAAATACCCGCTTTCTTATTGAAGATGCTGCTAGCATTGTCATTAGCACTTTGTTCGTCACGGTCGAGATGCTTACAAATGGCAATTTCTGCTCATTTATGATGGAGGGTGGTACCGCTTTCGCGAAAGCGTAAAAAACTACTATTACCAGCAGAGCTTTTTTAAGAGATTACAGCTATATGTTGTTATGCTATTTGCTGAATTGAAATAGTTATTTAAACATTTTAATAGGTAATGATGTTACTGGTTTAGGTTCTGCTTCCAGTTGTAAGCTGCTGAATAGTTTTCTTTAGAAATTTAGATGAGTTTAAGCTTTAATTAGCGTGCTTCATGTCAAGTTGTTGGTTCAAAATTAGGATTCACCAAACGATACGTTTTTAACATCGCAGGTCGTACAGATTATTTTATAGGTCGGAAGTTTAGAAAATAGCGGCAAAAATGCGATTAAGAGTTGTAAATATTCGATAAGGTGCATATTGGTAATCTAATTAGTTTGATGCAATATTGACCCCTTAAAATTTTGTTAAATTGCCTCGCTTAACCTTGTTCTAAATAACATCAAACATTGAAGTACGTATTATCTCTATTATTCATTATACTATTTAGTGGTGTTTACGGTCAAACTGTTGTCTGTGAGGGATCTCCTTGTACATCAAATGACTTTACACTAGATGATTTTTATTTAGCAGGTGAGGATGGAATTCCTTTTGGACCTGGGTATTGTGAACCAGGTGATCCTGTTAATGCAAACCTATGGATCAATTTTACGGCAAATACTGCTGCATCGAGATACTCCATGTACGTTCACTTCAATTTATACATAGATGGTCTTTTTGTAGATACTATTGACCAGTGTTATTTTGAAAATACTCCAATACCGGTAAATGTAAGTTTGAATACTTATCAATTTTCTTGGACATGTGGTTCAGAAATTACCATGGAAGATTTTTACGTGTCATGGCAGCCTAATGGAAGTCGGGATTGTGATTGCACAAATGCGAGTTGTTATAATGAAGAGGTTATAACGGTTCTTGCGCCACTTATAGCAAACTATGATTTTTCTGTAAACTGTTCAGGAGATTATACAATAGATTTTGAGTCAACAACTTCGGGAGGATTGCCGCCTTATACATATTTATGGGATTTTGGAGATGGAACCACAAGTGCTGAAGAAACTCCTACTCATGTATTCCCAAATTCTGGTCCATTTACTGTTTCATTAGCAGTTTTTGATGCAGAAAACACAGATTCCTTTGAGCAGACAATTGTGAATTTTCCGGAATTAATAGACGTCTCTATAGACGATTTTACAAATGAATCATGTCCAGGAGCAAGTGATGGAACTGCTACTGCTACTGTTTCAGGTGGCGAAATGCCCTATATTTATTCTTGGGATACGTTGCCTGTACAGACCACGCAAACAGCCACAGGCCTATCAAGTGGTGTTTATACTGTAACCGTTACTGATACAAATGGGTGTGTTTCCAGTGATAATGTCATTATAGGGATTGATGATACTGCACCGCCAATTATTACTGCTCCACCAAATATAGTTATTGAAGGTTGTGCGACTGATGATGTTACAGGAGCCTTTCCATATGCAGTATCTAGCACCATACTAGCCGAAGCTCAATTTATTCTTGGGGGAGGAGCTGTAAGTGATGATGTTTCTATAGTTCAGATAGATTATATAGATACGCTATCAGGTACTTGTCCTCTTGTGATTTCTAGATTGTTTACTGTTACAGATGGTTGTGGGGCTACCGCAAGCGATACGCAGTTGATTACGATACAGGATACGACCTTACCTACTGCTTCAAATCTTCCGGATATTATGGTTTCATGTACAGCAGATGTCCCTATGCCTGATATTGCTGTCGTAACAGATGCCGCAGATAATTGTAGTGATGTAACGGTGACTTATGTTAATGATGTTTCTGACAATGCTACTTGTGCAGAAGTAATTACGAGAACTTATGTGGTAACGGATGCTTGTGGTAATACCTTTGACATTACTCAACAAATAATTATTAATGACGAGATTAATCCTACGGCCTCAAACCCTGCCTCTATTGAGGTTTTGTGTATTGAGGATGTTCCTTTGCCAGATGTTGCTGTTGTAACAGATGCTGCAGATAATTGTAGCGTTCCTACGGTGAATCACGAAGGGGATGTCTCTGATGGTAATACTTGTGGAGAGACCATTACACGAACTTACAGTGTGACCGACGCTTGTAATAATTCTATTGCAGTTATCCAGCTTATTGTTGTAAATGATACAGTTGATCCTACAGCGTCAAATCCTGCTCCTATTGAGGTTTCATGTGTTGAAGATATACCTACGCCTAATATCGCTGTTGTAATAGACGAGGCTGATAACTGTAGTGTTCCCGTTGTAGCTTTTGTTGAAGATGTTTCTGATGGAAATACTTGTGGAGAAACTATAACACGAACTTACAGTGTAACCGATGCTTGTGATAATTCAATAGTTGTTACTCAGCAAATTATTATAAACGATACAATTGACCCTACGGCATCAAATCCTGCGCCCATCGAGGTATCTTGTATTGCAGATGTTCCTGTACCTAATATTGCTGTTGTAATAGATGAGGATGATAATTGTAGTGTTCCCGTTGTGGAATTTGTTGAAGATGTTTCTGATGGTAAAACTTGTGGAGAGACTATAACTCGAACTTACAGTGTAACCGATGCTTGTGATAATTCAATAATTGTTACTCAGCAAATTATTATAAACGATACAATAGATCCTACAGCTTCAAATCCTGCTCCTATTGAGGTTTCATGTGTTGGGGATGTTCCTTTGCCTGATGTTGCTGTTGTAACAGATGCTACAGATAATTGTAGTGTTCCTGTGGTAGAATTTGTTGAAGATGTTTCTGATGGAAATACTTGTGGAGAGACGATAATTCGAACTTATAGTGTAACTGATGCTTGTGATAATTCAATAATTGTTATTCAGCAAATTATTATAAACGATACAATAGATCCTACAGCTTCAAATCCTGCACCTATTGAAGTGTCGTGTGCTGCAGATATTCCTATGCCTGATATTACTGTCGTAACAGATGCTGCAGATAATTGTAGCACTCCT
>TARA_R110002012_G_scaffold64715_2_pt1 | contig 27202 bp, 20 predicted proteins | sample TARA_R110002012 | Tara Oceans TARA_R110002012 (sample SAMEA4396515) | marine metagenome | biome: Westerlies Biome; feature: [DCM] deep chlorophyll maximum layer (ENVO:01000326); material: water (ENVO:00002006), including particulate matter (ENVO:01000060) such as... | depth 40 m | reverse complement strand
ATGGAGTGATTGATAACCGCACTTTCCGGATCTTTTCCGAGCCCACTCCGGTGACGGAAACCGATCAGGAAAGAGGACGTCGGCGCTTTTATGGAGGAGAGGTGGATGGAATTAGCCGCCAGCTAGCTCGTTATGTAGACAAGACTGTTTCCACTTACATGCCCGAAATGAACCCAATGATGGTGTATCGGCTGGATCGTTTCGGCAGGGGCGGGCACCACCGGCCTTTCAATGACGTGGGTTATGCCGGCATCCGGATCATGGAAGCCCACGAATACTACCCACGCCAGCATCAGGACATCAGGGTTGAAGACGGCATTTCTTATGGTGATGTGGTTGAAGGGGTCAACTTCGATTATGCTGCCAAGCTTACCGCTGTCAATGCCATTAATCTGGCCAGTTTGGCCTGGGCACCGAAAGCACCCGCTGAAGTGAAAATTGGCGGGGCTGTTCAACCAGCTACCAGGCTTGCGTGGTCTGTAGTGGACGATCCGAACCTGGCTGGCTACAGAATTTATTGGCGAGACACTACGGTGCCGCAATGGGAGCATAGTAGGTTTGTTGGTAAAGTGAATGAATTTACGCTGGAAGGCTTTGTGATCGACAATTACTTGTTTGGGGTGGCTTCCGTTGGTAAGGACGGAAACGAAAGCCTGGTGGTATTTCCTTCATCGTTGATTGGGAGGTGATAAAGGTATATGTTTCATTTTTGGCAACCAATTGACTGGTTGATTGAAAATAAGTGGTGTGAAGGGCTATTTTACCGTTTACTCTCGAAATATGCTACAGGTATAAAACTAAAGTTCATTCTTTTAGCTGTTATCTATCTTTCGGAGACGCCCGGATTCAATCAATTGTGTTCCTAACCAACCATTCCAATTGAAGCTCAAGGGATTTGTACTTTTTATTTTGCTGGTTGCTTGTCAGATCGGGCATGCACAGACCGGCCAGTTGTGGTCTCAATTCTCACTCATATACAATCCGACGCCAAAATGGAAGCTAAGCACGGACGCTTTCGCCAGGTACCAGCTGGTAAAAAATGGTTGGCAGGGCTATGTGCTGAGGGAGGTAGTAAGCTATAATATTCGTCCCAAAGTATCACTGGTGATGGGATCTGGGTACTATTTTGTTGATTTTAGTACGGCTGACAACCACAAGGAATTTAGAGTGTGGGAGGGTGTGCAGGCCCGTTGGCCGAAGATTGGCCCCTGGGAGTTTACTCATTACGTTAGGTTAGAGCAGCGAATTATCTTTCAGGGGTTGAATGCTCCTTATGTAACTCGTGTGAGGTATAAGATAGGCGGTGGAATGCCCGTAGCCAAATGGGCCGGTGGCAGCGGAGTGTTGTCATTTTCCCTCGGGTTTGAGCCGCTTGTTCTCCTTAACACTCCGTTCGATGACCTTTATGCCTATACCCATAGGTATTACTATGGCCTGGGAGCAAGACTCAACAGTAAGTGGAGGGTAGATTTGAACTATATAAGCCAGGGCTTTAAGGGCAGCAGAAAAGAACGGTATCATCACTCTTACGATATTGCGTTCCTTAAACTGGCTTATGCCATTTAGGTCGGTTAGCGGCTATTTTTTCAAAAACCTGATTAAATAATCATCGCTATTTACCTACTTGCATCAAATTTATCGTTTGATGCGATTCTACCTTTTTTTCACCCTATTGTTAGCAAACCTACGGTTTGTTAGTGCTCAGTCTTCTCAAAGCAATTCCAACTTTCAGCTTTGGATAGACCCTACTATCAATTACAACCTTTCCGCCAAAACCAGGCTGTCTAGTGATATATACTATCGAACAAGGCTCAACGACATCGACTGGAAACAAACTGTTTTAAGGCCGGGCATCAGCCATACTATCTCTAAAAAGGTAACGGTGCTCGGAGGTGTTGGGTGGTTCAGGCTAAAGGACCATGACCTGGAGTTGAGAAACGAAATTCGGTACTGGGCTGGTGTGCAGTACACACATCATTTGTTTTGGAAACTGGACTTGCAGCACTATTTCAGAGTGGAAGAAAGGACGTTTTATCAGGAAGGTGCCGACAACTACCAAAACCTGCGACTTCGTTACCGGTTAGGGTTAAACTACCCTTTGAAGGAAAAAGACGCCAGCGGAAAAAGTGCTCAGCTGGCACTTCAATACGAGCCTTTTTTGACCACCAACTCCGGTCACTTGAGCGACCAGTTCTTCAATACAGAGCGGGTCTATTTCGGAGTAAGCAATAGTCTTTCTCCGGCCATAAGGGTAGATGCCTACTACATGCTGCAATGGGGTAGAACGTTGAAGGCTGAACAGTTTTATTTTACCGACCACATCATACAGCTGAAGTTCATTTATACCATCAACCCACTTTAAAGCCTGAAAAGGCGAACAAAAAGCGGGAAGGATACAGGAAAGCTCTCTGGCAGGCCATTGGTTTTCAGTTCTTTGATAAAGGGAGTGACCGGGTTCTCGTTCTTTTCTTTGACGTAGTTGCCTACCGACGACCAGGTGTTGAGGTACCCCTCCAGGTTTTCTGTATTCCATTTGTAGGTCATCTCAAAGTGTTCGGCCGGCTTCAGCTCCTTAAGAGGAATAGAGATGTCGGCATAGCTATTGTCGATGTGCTTTCTTTCGGCATCCCAATAGGGGCCAACTACCTTGCTGTAGAAGTAATCAACCGCTGGCTGATAGGCTGGGGGGAGTTGCATCAGGCCGTAGCCCCAGGTGGCTAGCAAAGCCCCAGGTTTGGCTACTCTGGTTACCTCATCACAGAATTTATCTATCTGAAACCAGTGAATGGCCTGCGCTACAGTGATCAAATCGATGGAGGTGTTCGAAATTTGAGGAGCTGCTTCGTCTGCGACAAAACTGCTTAGGTTCGCCATATTCGGCACCTTCATCAGTTGTTTTATACTAATATCAGTGGCATACACCCTGTTGAATTTACCTGCCAGCACTGCTGCCACCTGCCCATTGCCCGTGCCGGCATCCCAGGCCGCATCGAAAGCCTTTGTATGAGTGTAGAGGTGATTGAAAAGCGTCTCAGGGTACTTGGGCCGGAAGGCGGCATAGCCGCTGGCTTTGTCGGAAAATCGATCTTTCATAATAATGCTCAATGGCCTGTAGGTTGGCCCACGGTTATAATCGATAATTTAGGCGGATAAAGCCAATTAGAAAAGGCAGTGCCTTATTTTATTGAATCTATTTATTCTTCCTGACAGTAGCCAATACGCCTAAAACAGGGCCCGGGGCAAGGGCCAGGAGGGCTAAGTTGGGTGAGCCATAGTGCATGAGCCACTGCACCACTTCAATACTGAAAATTGTTATGGAAAAGCCTATGCAGTTAACAATTGTGAGCGCCGTACCTGTATTCTCCTTCGGTGCCGACTGAGCAACCAGCGTAGAGAACTGCGGCGAATCGGCCACAACAGACGTTCCCCAAATGAGTAGAAACACAATAAAAAGAGCAAAGGGCAGCTGGTAGCCAAAAGGAGACAAAAGGCAACACAAGCCGGAAATAGTCAGCGCCATTTGGGCAACAAATTTACTGCCTCGTGCTGCTGAAATATAGCCGCCTGCAATACAAGAAAAGGCACCTGCTCCAATGACGATAAAGGAGAGAAAGGATACGTTTAATGTGGTTAATGGGTGACTATCCTGGTAGAGCGCAAGTACAACAGGAACAAAAGCCCAGAAAGCATAAAGCTCCCACATATGACCAAAATACCCAAACGCAGCCCGTCGAAAATCTTTCTTTTTGAAGACTTCCAGCGAAACAAGCAAGTCAATTTTAACGCTTGGTTTGCGGAATGGCCCGTCAGGTACAGTGAGAAACAAGAAAATGCCTCCCAGAGCCGAAATGGTTGAAGTGCAGATAAAAACGACTTGCCAGCTAAGCCCCTGCCCGATGCTCTTTATTAAATGAGGGAAGGCCGTGCCAAGCACCAGCGCCCCGACAAGAAAGCCAAGTGCCTTGCCGAGCCCTTTTTCATGGTAATCTGAAGCAATTTTCATCCCTACGGGGTAAATGCCTGCCAGAAAAAAGCCCGTAGCGAACCTGATGACTAACAAAGAGGTCAGCCCCTGATCGGGTAAAAGCACCAACAGGTTGGCTGTTGCGCCTAGCAGCGCACATACCATAAAAACCCTGGAAGGGGAGAAGCGATCCGAGACACCGAGGAGCGCAAACACCAGTGTGCCGCTAATGAAGCCAAACTGAACAGCGCTTGTTAAATGGCCCAGCGTGCCGTCGCCCAGCTGATACAAAACAACGAAGTCTCTTGATACAGCATTGCCTGCAAACCACAACGACGTGCAGGCAAATTGGGCCAATACAATGATGGGGAGGATAGCGCTGGCTTTGGGTGGTGTTTTGCTCATTTGCTTCATGCCATTACTGACACCATTTGGAGTACCTGAGCTGCCAGAAGTTTATCACCCTCTACTTTAAGCCGGTCTTTGACGTCGCCTGGCCTGATGTTTTTCGAAAATAGCTTCCAGGCTAGTTCGGGGGCTATTTCCACAGCAGTATCTGGCACCCGGCCGGGCTTGTCAACCAGCACCCAGTTCGAATTTTGCCTTTCCAAATACCACGCTCCACCCACCTGGCCGCTTACAGTAGCAGTGACCAGCGTCCCTTCAGGCGCTGCTATATTTCTGAAAGTATGTGGCAAGGCCATGAAGTAGGTGGCTATCATGGGAAAGAAAAATGCCCTGGTCATGATGCCGGGCCTCTCAACAGCTTCCCTTATCTGCTGCTGGTGGTGCCACTTCTCAGTGTATTCCCGGGCCAGGTGCATCCAGTTGTAGCTTTTCGACTCACCTGCCCAATCCACAGCGAAAATCGCTTCGTCCCACAAAGGCAGTGACTCATAATAGGCAGAGGTCAGCGGGCCCGTTGCCTGGTGAAGTATTCGAAGAACATTCGGGCTCAGTCTTTTGCTGGCTTTTACCCAATCAGCGTTGAGCAGATTGAGCCAGCCGACAAGGTCTTCATAAGTTTTTATCGGAGGAGGTGCTTCGCCAAAGTAGCCATCACGTTGGATAGACAAAGTTCTAAGATTACCGTCCAGCAAATGGGCAGCGACATCCTTCACGTTCCAGTGCTTCGCAGGCGTTGGCTTTTGCCAGTCATCGTCATTCAATGAGGCCAGCAGCTTCATCAGCGCTTCGTCGAGCGAGCGAAACAAATGCGCCACCTTAATGGGTGGGGCTTTCGGTGATTGGCTCCTATCTGGCATTTTCCACAATGAACGTCCCGACGTCTTTCTTGAACTTCTCCAATGAAGGTTGGTGAGTGTACATCATATGGCCAGCCTCGTAATACTTCATAATAATATTGTCCTTCACTTCTTTGGTCAGCCCAAGGTGGTTGATGCTGTGCTCTACACCATAAAATACGGTAGCAATATCGTAGTAACCGTTGAGGATCAATACTTTCATATTGGGCGCCTTGCTCATGGCTTCGGCCATGTCAATGCCCGTATTAATAGCGGCGGTTGCTCCCCAGGCAAAGTTGCCTTTATGCTTCCAGTCCCACTTGAAGCCGTCTCTTCTTCCCGCTGTAACTGTGTAGGTCAATTTTTTATTCACCTTCAGGTCGTTGTGGAAGTAGTGAAGAAAGCCCTGGATATAGGCCGGTGAGATCGCAGCACTTTGCGGATCGTAGTCAGCAAACTGGCCGATGCCATCCTGGCTGATGCCTTTGTACCTGGAGTCGAGCCGACCTACGGTATTCCCTTCGTCTCTTAGCAGCTCCTGAAAAAACTCATCGGCCTGCACCCTGAGGTCGGCTTTGAGCCAATAGTCGGATGAAACACCAGAAAGTGCACTTAGCTTTGCTGCCATAGCGGATTTCTCCTCCCCTGAAAGCTGATCGCCTTTAAAAAGGGCTGGAGCATACTCCTCTTCGGTGAATTTTCGCACTGTTGTCATGTAAGCTTCTACGTTGGCTGGTTTGTTGGCCACCTTGTTGTGGTACCAGGCCGTGGCTGCATAGGTTGGGAAATGCACTATGTAGGGCAGGTCGTCGTTAGGAGGAAAGAGCAGCGTCCTCAGGTCGAAAACAGCCGACACCATGATGACCCCATTCATGGCAATGCCCTGATCGAGCAGGCTGTTCATCACTCCGGCGTTTCTGAAAGTGCCATAGCTCTCTCCCAGCAAAAACTTGGGCGAGTTCATGCGGCTGTTGTCAATCAGATACTGCGTGATGAAGAGACTGATGCTACGAATATCCTGGTCTACGCCCCAGAAGTCTTCGAATTTAGCTTTACCGATCGGCACGCTCAGCCCGGTACCCACGGGATCAATCATTACCAGGTCGGCGACATCGAGGATCGAGTAATCGTTATTAACAAGCTGGTAAGGAGCCGCTGAGTTGAAGTTTGGATCGTTCACTACAATCCTTTTCGGACCCATTACGCCCATGTGAAGCCAAAATGAGGAAGAACCTGGTCCGCCATTGTAGGAGAAAACGATGGGCCTGGTGGACGGAGCACCTTCCTTTACGTAGCTCGTAAAGCCAAAAAGGGCAATAGGCTCATTGTTCTCGTCCCGAAGCTGAACAGTGCCAGCTTTGGCAGTCAGTTCTATGGTGGCACCGTTAATTTTTACCGTTTGTTTGGTGGTGGCCACTTCACCTTCTGGGATCGGCCCGGTTGGTTTTTCACTTTCCTTTTCTTGTGCTATGGCGTCACCAAAGTAAAGAATAATGAATGAGAGATAGAGTAGTTTTTTCATAAGCAATGTGGCTGCTTTAATTGTTTGACCAAGTCGAATGTAAAAAGACCTTTGAACTTTTGCACTCCACCAGTCAAAATCAACCGACTGCTTAGTGGATCGGCTGATCGACGGGTCGGCTCCTCTTCCACCGCCTGTGCGTCCATAACCAATACTCAGGATGTCTTTTTATATCGGCTTCCAGCAATGCTACGTGTTTTTTTGTGATGGCGCCAAAGGGTTCTTTGGTAGCGTCCTTCGTAATCAATTCAAAGTCCATTTGGTAGCAGCCTCTTTTAACTTTGATGATCCGGCCAAAGACGACGGCACAGTCTTGTTCTACTGCATATTTTTCGGTTCCGAAAGCCACGCAGGTTTCCTGGTTGAGGAAAGTGGTCCAAAAAACATTCTTACTCTTTGTGGGGAACTGGTCGGCACCAAACACGGCAGCAAAGAGCGGCCCGTCCCTGGCTTCAAAAATCTCCCAAAATCGTTTCTTCGGATATAGCTGTAGGCCGTATTTGCCTCTGGAGTTTCTCATGAGCCGATCAAATCCCTTATTAGCAAGAGGTGTGTACAGGGCCATAGCCTGATGTGGAATTTGCTCGTCGATGGCCACAGCTAGCATTTCCCAGTTGTTGTAGTGCCCGCCGGCAATGATGATGTTCTTGTTTTCTGCAAAAAGGTCTGTGAATACCTGCTCACCGGTAATCCTGCACCTTCGAATGGCTTCTTCTCTGGAAATGCTGAAAATCATCAAAGACTCTACCATCAGGTCGCAAAAATGTGAATAGAACTTACGGGTAATTTCCAGCACCTCGTCTGGCGACTTTTCCGGGAACGATGCGGTTATTTGTTTGATAACGATTGATTTTCTGTAGAATCCGCCATAGAACAGGATAAACGAAAGAAAATCCGAAATGCCATAGAGCAACCAGGAGGGCAATAGGGAAACTGGCTTGATAAAGCAGTGGTAGAACAGGGTAAACATAAGTAGGCTTAGGTGGTTAGTTGAACCTAATCAACCGGCACTGGTTGGCGCAGGCCGAATCCGAAAGATAGTAATATCAGATCAACAAGGGCTATTCATTTGTTTGAACGGGTGCTTTGGCCGACCTACATAAATTGACTGACAGCCTTATCGAGCTGTTTTTCTATGGCTACTTTTAGAAGGGCTTTCAATAAGAAGCCGATGTTAGTCTTTCTTTGTCGGCGAGCCGCTCTGATGACTACTCACATTGAACACCGGTGCCTGATAGTCCTTTGGCAGATAGTTGGCTGGAATTGTGACCATGTTACCGTCCCGCAGGGCACGGTAGTGCGGCGACAATATTTCTACCCCACTTTCATTGAACTTATCCTGAATATTTTGGTGCAGATCGGAGTAAGTCCTTGGCATTTTGTTGGGCTCGGAGGTATAGGCATTGAGCTGGTACGATACATAGTAATCATCAAGGCTTGTCTGCAAAATGAACGGCGTGGGCTTGTCGTTGATGCCTTCAGTGGCCACTGCTGCAGCAATCAGCAGCTCATGCACCTGCCTCCAGGGAACATCATAGCCAATAGTGACGGTGGTGTGCAGCACAAGGCCAAGCTCTTTGCTCGACGTTGAATAGTTGACTGTTTTACCGCCGAGTATTGAGGCATTGGGCACGGTGATATCTTCGTTTTTAGGCGTGCGAATCCGGGTAACCAGCAGCGACTTTTCGACTACGTCTCCAACAATGTCGTCAATCTTGACCCTGTCACCTACCTTGAAGGGACGCATGTATGTGATAACAAGACCCGCTACTGCATTGGCAATCGCAGTGGAAGAGCCCAGCGAAAAAAGAATACCAAGGAAGACAGAAACGCCCTGAAAGATCTTAGAGTCGGATCCTGGCAGATAGGGGAAAATAACCACAAACATAAAGGCATAAAGCAACACTTTGACGATATTAAATGTAGGCATTGCCCAGTCGGCATAGAAGCCCGTGAACTTGAGCCTTTCAGCGGCAATCTCTTGCGCCACAAATTTTATAAACTTGATAGCGTAGTGCGTTGCCAGATAGATAATTGCTATAGAAAATACATTAGGCAGGTAACTGAAAAAAGAAACCAGGATCCCTTTTGTGGGCTGCCAAACCCAACCGAAAAGAGTGGCGGCCCACCCTCTTGTGAAGGGAAATACGCTGAAAAGCAATGGAAGCGAGATATACATCAGCAACCCGAATACTGCCCACTTCAGAATCGTGCTGATTCGCAGGGTTAAATCCAGCTCACGTTTGGGAGGAAGAATTTCGTAGTCTCTGAACTTGATGCCATGGAAAATTGAATCCTTCTTGACGATGATCAAAAGATTGAGTTTGCGGAAAAGTCGATTGAGTAGATAAATTAAGCCGTATGTGCCTGCAATGATGAGCATGGTAAGCGCTGCCCTCATTAGTATATTTTTCCAGCTATTGGCATCCCTTTCAGCTTCAATGCTTTTTGATATCGCAGCAGCGTGTGCTGTGGCCAGTGCTTTCTTGTCCTGCCCCACCCAGAGTGCATCTGTGTCGGTCACACTCATCAGAATCATTTCCCCAAACGTGATGTCGGCCGTCGACTCGTTAAGAATGACCTGGAGAGAATCGGGTTTGAAGCTGTCGTCCTGATAAAGCACTTCAATCTTTTTTGTGATATTGGCTGCTCTTTCTTTAGGCATCACCGGGCCCAGCTTTGTGAAAACCATAAACAAAGTATCACCGAACGGGGTAACAGGATAACCTACCGCCGTTTCCTTCAGCTGATTGATTCTTTTGAGTTGCTCGGCCTTTCTTGTAGAATCCTGTATTTCGATGTTCTTGACCTGACGGAGCAGATCGGCTTGTTTCAGCTTGTCATTTTCCTTTAGCAGGGTGATTTGTTGAAGAAGCTCGGCCTTTTTTACCGAATCGTCGATACGCTTTTGTTCGCTTCGTCTGACAAGGTTGGAGTATTCCTCCAGTTGGTTGGCAATGGAGTCGCTGATATGTTGCGCTTTCCTGGCTTGTTCGAGTGAATCGGACTTTATAACCACGCTGTCAGCCTGCTGTGCCTGGCCGGCAAAGCAGCTACCTATACCTATGAGGAGTGATAAAACTTTGAGTTTCATATCATTGATATTTCAGGTGCAAAGTTACTCTAATTCAGACGAATGGCGATGATAATAGTCAGCCGAGGGTCAGACATGCAGCAAGCTCTTGATGCTGATTATTGTTTTCCCCCGAACTTAACCCGCCATGACACCCCTGCATCAACAAACCAATCGCTGACGCCGTCATTTTTCCCATAACCGACTGACATATCGAGAAGGAAATCGTTGTTGACAAGATAGGAGAGACCAGTATCCCACCTATTGTCGAAATCACCATCGAATATGGTGCCATAGTTTTCAATAAAGCTCCCTACCTTTTCAGTAAGAGGAAAAGAAAGATTCACTGTGTAGTTAAATGCCGGATCAGTGTTGTTGCCCGTCCATGCCACGGCCCAGTTGGTGGTAAGCCCCAGTTTGTCGGTGAGCCTCTGGCCGTGAATAAGCATGATTCTGGGAGCAAGATTGGCCGCTTTATATTCCTCATCCACGGCAGTAAATCGGGCGTCAGCCTGAATACCGAGCGAGGGCTTGTCCCCATGACCATCAAGCAGGTTGTAGCGGACGCCAGCGTTCCACAAGCCCAAACCACCTGCGGTCATATCTGAGGAACTCGTTTTGTCGTGGCGCAGAGCAAAAGCAGACCTGATCTCGAGCTTTTCAAGAATTCCATACCGCAACGACGCCAGATAGGTGTAGTTAGTACCGGTGAGGTCAGTATTGTCTAACGAGTAACCGTTGTAGGTACCTCCGGTTTGCACCTGAAAAACATTTTTCCCGGTGGTAAACGGCCCAACCGACTGACCCGGCCTGGCACTGCGAATGGTGGGGTTGTACTGAGCAGCGGCCTTTTGTATTGAGAGGCAAGAAAACACGAGCATCAGTAGCAGGCCAACCATCAGTTGATGGCTTGGCTTTGGTAGTGTAGGAATAGCCATTAGGGTGGGTCGTTTTTTTGCGCAATGTTAGTACAAAAGGTGAACATTATATGTGTTGGTTACCAACAAAATAATTTACTGAAAGGACATTAAAACCAGCTGTTTATCAGGAACTTCCTGCTGCTCAGCTATAAAAAGCAACGAAAGGCTCACTTTGTTTTCGAGAGAGCTTCTATTTCTTTGTCAAGCTTGTCCCAATCAGTGAATTCAAGCTCATTTTTGTCCTCAAAGTCCTGCTTCTTGAAAACAAGCCCGAGTGTCATAAAAACACTTGTGGCAATGATAACTATCAAAAGAATGGCATCACTGAAGGCGTCATTTTTCCATTCGTCAGGAATGGAAAAAAATAAAAGAACGGTGATTAAACCTCTGGGGGCAATCCAAATTTGAGGGCTGATATTTTTGACAACAATCGACTTCAGTAAAATGTACCTCACCACATAAGTCAGCACTAAAATGGTAAGGGAAGTGACGAGTGCCAACACGTCGGTAAGGCCTGAGAAATCCAGTGTCATTCCGAAAATGACAAAGAAGAAAGTTCTCACCACAAAGGCCGACTCCATTGTCACCACATGGAAGTCTTCCAGTATATGTTTCAGGGCTGTTTCATCGATCAGCTTTTTCAGCTTGCCCCTAAAGAAAATGGTGTGATTGCTCAACACAAGGCCGAATACCATAATGATGAGAAGGGAGGAGAGGTGAAACATTTTGCCGGTTGAATACAAGAGCACCAAAACAGCTATGAGAAAGAACAGTTTCACTTTGGTCGTTAGCTTTTGTAGCAGAAGCACCAGTGAGTAACTGATAATGATAGAAAGGGCGATAGTAATCAGGATGCTGCTCGACACCTCCCACACCACTCCGGATGTGGTGGTGGTTTCGGCACTACCGAGCAAAAAGTAAAAAAACATGATCCCCAGGATATCTGAAAAGGTGCTTTCATAAATCATAAACTCCTTTTTGGAGCTCGACAGGTTGCCAACGCTGGGAATGATGATAGCACTGCTGAGGATTGAAAGGGGTACAGCGTATATCAGTGCCGTGTAGAAATCGTTGAAGAAAAAATACTTGAGGAGGTAGGCAATACCAATGGACGTAGCAATGAGCGACAACAATGCCACTAAAAAAGATTTTATCAGAAGGGGCTTTTTTTCTTTCGTAAGCTTCAAATCGAGGGCAGCTTCGAGCACAATCATGATAAGGCCAACCACGCCCAATAGCTCCAGTGCCTCCATAATACCCCTTTCCAGGTTGATGTCGTAGAAGTTTAAAAGCTCCTGAAGGCCAACACCCAAGCCAATTAGGAGCAATACACTTGGTATATTGGTTTTCTTCGAGAATTGATTAAAAAAGTAAGAAGCAATGATGATGATCGAAATAGCGATAGTTTCGCTATAGGCATTTAGCATGTCCATACCTGGATGTTAAATTTGAGATATACTACAAAGAGAACTACTTTTAACTGAAAGCAAAAACTCCTGTTAAGTACGAAAATAGCAGTTTCAATTCTTAACTAGCATTAAATTAGATGATCAATGTCGAAGAGTAATAAGTTCGGGACTTTCGGGGGAGTCTTCACGCCATCCATTCTTACCATCCTTGGGGTGATCATGTACCTAAGGCTGCCAATGATTGTCGGCGAGGTGGGGTTATTGACTACGCTGGGGATCATTTTGGTTGCTCATATCATTTCCGTGACAACAGGTCTTAGCGTATCATCCATTGCTACAGACAAAAAGGTGGAAGCCGGCGGCACTTACTACATGATCAGCCGCAGCCTGGGTCTACCCATAGGAGGAACACTTGGACTGGCATTGTTTGTAGGGCTTTCTTTTAGCGTCAGCTTGTATCTCATCGGGTTTTCTGAAAGCTTCCTCAGCTATTGGGGCTACGAAGGCTCTGTGAACAATATAAGGATAACTGGTAGTATTGTGCTGCTGGCAGTAACTACGCTTACTTTCATTAGCACCTCCATGGCCATCAAAACCCAGTATTTTATTATGGTGGCCATTGTGTTATCCCTGGCCTCCATCTTTCTGGGCACACACGACCTTGGGCCATCCGATGTGACTAAGGGCATCTCTTCCTCCACTGTGTCAGTCATGGTGTTGTTTGGTATATTTTTCCCGGCGGTTACGGGGTTTGAGGCCGGTGTATCAATGTCTGGTGATTTGAAGGATCCTAAAAAATCGATTCCAACCGGGTCTATTCTGGCGATAGTGGTTGGATTTATCGTTTACGTAGGGTTTGCATGCTACCTATACTTTACTGTAGACGCAGGCGTGCTGGCTACTGACTCAAACGTGCTGTTGAATATCTCATGGGTTCCTGAGCTGGTGATTGCTGGCATTTGGGGAGCAACACTTTCGTCAGCACTTGGCAGCATCCTTGGAGCCCCCCGCATTCTGCAAGCCACATCAACTGATAAAATCACACCCCGGTTTTTTGGAAAAGGGTATGGCAAAGCCAATGAGCCCCGCAATGCTTTGTTGCTTACTTTTCTGATTGCTGAGGCGGGTATTCTGATCGGAGAACTCGATGTGATTGCCAGGGTGGTGTCCATCTTCTTCATCACCACCTACGGGTTTCTCAATGTCAGTGCGGCTTTTGAGTCGTGGACCAGTTCCGATTTCCGGCCTGAGTTCAAGGTGTCCGGCTGGATCAGCCTGCTGGGTGCTCTCGCCTGTGTGCTTGTCATGATTCAGCTCGATTTCGTCGCTATGGTGGCAGCTGTGCTCATCCTCGGCTTGTTGTTTTTATTCCTCAAAAGAAGACAGCTAACGTTGAACTCAGGGGATGCCTGGAACGGAGTGTGGGCTTCTCTGGTTAAAACAGGCGTTACCCGGCTTAAAAAAGAAAAGACTCACACCAGAAACTGGCGACCCAATATCATCATGTTTAGCGGCAGCCCCGACAAGCGGCAGCACATCGCTGAAATGGGAAAGGCTATTGCTGGCAACCTGGGTATTCTGTCAGCTTTTGAGCTGTTCGAAACCGATGAAAAAAACCTATCGAAGGCAGAGTCGATGCTGGCCACTACCAATAGCAAAAGCGAATACTTTTCCTACAAGTTTGGCTGCAAAGACATCTACTCTGGCATGGAAGAAATCAGCAGGGTGTATGGCTTCTCCGGCGTAGAGCCCAACACTATTTTGATGGGCTGGAGCCGGGCACCCAAAAACAAAGAGCAGTTTGCGAAAGCACTGCGAGGCTTCCGCCGGGGTGAGTACAACAATATATTTATTGACTATGACGAAGACAGGAAGTTTGGTCAGCTCAGCACCATTGACATTTGGTGGGGGGGAAAGGGCCCCAATCTGAGTTTTTCGCTGGCGTTGGTTAGAAACCTGGTAGCTTCCAGCCTGTGGAAACTGGCCAGAGTCAGGTTGCTGATTATTGATGAGTCAGGCGGCAACCATGAAGGTATTTATAAAGAGGCAAGGGCCATTCTCGAAAGCGCCAGGCTTGACGTGACTGTGCGGGTAATCAAAGGTGAGGGAGACAACAAAAAAATTATAGCAAGAGAGTCGGCGGAGACTGATTTGGTAATGCTGGGACTTGATGGTGGGACATTGGATCAGATCGACCTGTACTATGATGGTGTCAATGAGCTCCTCAACGAGCTTGGCACCACGATGGTTGTAAGCTCATCGGGTTATTTTGAAAGCTTTGAAATAGCGGAGAAGGTAAAGGACGTGCCATCTCCAGATTCCAGTAGCTTGTTGAAGGCAATTCCAACGGTTCAGCCTTCCAGGTTTCCTGAAGTGACTGTTAACATCTACAGAATAGACCAAAACGGGCGGAGACTTCAGAAGCTCCTTTTTGCGAAAGGGTTTAGAAGATCATTTGAGAACCAAAGGCTTATTCTTGGTGAGCTTCAAACACTATTGAAGACTATCGAGAAGGAACTGGCTGACATAAGAAAGATTAAGGAGTCGTATAAAAAGGCAAAGGCACTGGATAAGCTTCGCAATGAAACCTCGTACCGTCTTAGCCATTTGTTTAGCGAAAAGGTCTTTCAAGAGCTCGTTCCTGAACAGGTAACTATGCTCAGAGAGGCGACCACAGAATATTTGGAACGCTTAGAGGAAGATTACAAACTCTATCCTAAAACACTGCCTGTAAGCTATTCAAAGGAAGCTTTTGCAGAAGCGCCTGCCTCTACAGCGGGAGCCTCTTTTTACAAAGGGTTCAGGAGAGCCGTTCACTTCGTAACTGGCTACCCACTTACACATAATGTGGTATTCAGAGCGCTGGCGGGGTATTTTCAATGGGGAGGCAGACTTTCATTCCTTTCCGGATACCTGGCAAAGCACACTGATAGCGTTTTTGGCTTCTATTCCGACTGCCGAAGTGTGATTAACACTGCCACCACCATATTTGATGAAGAAGAGAGTAAGTGGGCGGCCACAATTCGTGCCGAGATAGAGAAGTTGAACAAACTTCTGGAAGGACAAAAGCGGGAAGAAACGCTGTTTGAAGGGAGGCTTTTGCTGGAGCATATCCAAAACCTTCAGCTCATGAGTCATTCGTTGGAGTTACTTTTTCCAATGAAGGAATCCTGGAGGCGGTCTTCCTCCGCCCAATATATCAAAGCTAAAACTGAGGGAATTGAAGCTTTATTAGAATCTTTTGATTCTGACCTGAAGACGATGCTCAACAAGGTCATTATGGAGCAGGAAATCAACAGGGTGAAAAACAGGATCGGCATTATGCATCGGTCACTCAATGATGGCTTTGCCCACATGATTGAGTCCAGAGTGATTAAGAAGATTGACAAGTACCTCAAAATGCCGATTACATCTTCAAGGGAAGTGGTGTTTGAACTCGAAACTGACTGGGAATTGGAGCTAAAAGAAACACTGGATTATACTACGGAACGGTTTCTGGAAACGGCGTCGGAAATGCCAGAGACGTTGGAAGTATTGAAGGTAAGAACCTCAGCTGCTCGACTGGAGAGCGAGTCGGTGGAGATACCCGTCAGCAAAATGGCGGAGTATTTTCTGAAGACGAAGCTGATCACCACGCTGGAAGAGCAACATGAGCGGGCGATAGATGGCATCAAGCGAAGCATATATGCTATAAAGGAAGCTGGCAATTTGCTCAGGTTTAAATTAGACAATGCCGAAACTTCCAGCGCCGATCTTTCAATTGAAGATATTTTAAAAGAGTTTTCGCTGAAGGCTGACCAGGAAAAAAAGGAAATTGATAACGTGGTTCAGCGGTTTGTGTCGGAATCTAAAAAGAGTTTTGACGATGCATTTGAGCCCTTAAAATCGTATAAGATAGAGGAGGCAGCGTCAGCTTTTGGCTATGGTTTCAAGAGTATAAAGAGCCGGAAGGTGGCTCAGCTTATTTCCAGGTCGTGGCAGCAAGTAGTTCAGTTGGCATCTAAGTCGGTTAGTAAACTTTTGTACAGCAGGAGTGAGGGGCTGCTTTTTGCCAGAAAGCTTTCCAATAGGCAGGAAATTCATTCACTATCCGGTCGCCTGCTGGACCTGAAGGAGAAAGTGAGCCCACAGGAGAAGGTTTTAAGGGAGTTGCCGGGTTACTATGTGAGCCTTTTCAATGGCAGGTCGAGTATTGGCAGAGATTTTTGGGTGCCACGCCCCCGGGAGGAGGCTATTTTTAAGAAAGCTGTTTCCAGGCACAGAACAGGCTACCTGGGAGGGATTCTTGTCATTGGCGAAAGAAACGAAGGCAAGACTGCATTTACAAAATATGCAGTGAGCAGCTTAGGCAATGAGAAGAACTTTTATGCTGTTTTTCCACCGTTGCAGGGCACTCTGGATATAGCTGAATTTGAAAAATCGCTTCGCAAGGCAACGCTGATGCAGGGAAGCACGAAGGAGATTTTAGCGCAGCTTCCTCCGGGAAGCATTATTTCCATTAACGACCTCGAGCTTTTTTGGGAGCGGCAGGCCAATGGAATGAGGATAGTGGAAGCAATTGGCGACCTGATTGATGAGTTCAGCTCAAGGTGCCTTTTCGTTGTTAATGTGAACCCGCATGCCTTTAAATTAATCGACGAAATGACAGGGTTTTCTCAAAAGTTTATTGAGATCATTAATATGGACGCATTTGATGCTGAAATGATTAAAGACGTGATAATGAAGCGCCATAAATCAAGTGGGCTTAGCTTGTCGGTCGGAGAAAGTGAGAAGGACATAAGTGAGATTGAGCTGGCCAGGCTTTTTAATAAATATTTTGACTACAGTGGTGGCAATCCGGGTACTGCTCTTAATGGCTGGCTGACAAATATTTCTAACGTTTCTCATAATCAAATTGAAACAGCTGCTCCGCCAAAACTTTCACTTACTTTCCTGAAAGAGCTTGATGAAGAATGGGTGATGATACTCAGCCAGTTTGTCCTTCACAAGAGACTCGACGCAGATAAGATCAGTCGGATAACTGGCTGGGACAGTGTGTACATCAGTAAGGTGCTTTTGGCTTTGATCCGCTCCGGTGCAATTGTGGAAAAGGCGACCGGTATTTACATGATTGATCCCTATCTGCTGCCATTTATAATACGCCATTTTAAAGAACGAGACTTGCTATGAAAGCCCCAAACCTAACCGGCAAGTTGAGTGGTGTGATCGATGAAATAAAAAAACGGCTGTCGCTAAAGAAGCGGCAGGCGGAAGGATATGCATTAAAGGGGATTCAGCAGCACAGGATGGATATTCGGCTAACAGTTGGCGTCGGAGAGCACCTGATTAAACGACATGTAAAACAAGCAGTGCTTAACGACATGTGGACAATACCAACAAAGGGTATCGCCTTTGCGGTAGGCGAGCCCACAGGTGGTCTGGTTGAAATGGAGATTTCCTACTATGCTATCGCAGCCAACGCAGATGGCCTCTTAAATAAACTGCTGGCGATAGAAAACATTAAAGGCGCTGGTGTAGCGCAAACGCAGGCCACTTAGCCTTTGATTTTCAAAACGGCTTTCATCACATCTTTCTGGCTGATTTGCCCTACAAGCTTCCCTTCGAGCACTACCGGAAATCTACGCAGCCGACGTTCGAGAAACAGCTTGGCTACGTCAAAAATGGTCATTGCAGGGCCAATACTTACCACATCTTTCGCCATGTGATCGGCAACCTTTCCTGACAGCACGGGCATGTCGTGATACTTTCCCCTGACCACCTCCTTCAGGCAGTCTCCTTCGGAAATCACACCTACCAGCTCATTTTCGGCATTAACAACCGGCCCACCGGATATTTTCCTGGCAAGAAGGATGTGAACGACCTCATAAATGGATTGGTCTGGATGGAAAGTCACGAGCCGTGTAGCCATGTAGTCGGCCACCAGCACGGGGTGCATTTCTCTTCGCTTTGGTTTTTCCTCTATTTCACCTCTGAAGCTCTTTACCATGGCAGTGCTTTTTGATGTAACAGAAGTTAATCATTTTCAGGCAGATAAGCAACTACCGAGAGGCATTGAGCGTACTGAAGAGGTGTTGCTACAGGAAGTAGACTTTAAAAACTGAGCCCTTATTTTCTTCACTTTCTACCGCTATTTTTCCACCCATCGCCTCGATCTGGTTGCGGGTAATGAAGAGACCAATTCCCTTGGCATCTTTGTTGGGATGGAACGTTTTGTACATACCAAAAAGCTTGTCTCTGTGGAGATGCAGGTTGATGCCAAGGCCATTGTCGGCTACCTCCAGAACAGTATAATTCTTTTCACTGTAGGCAGTTAGACGCACTTCCGGATCACGATCCGGATGGCTGTATTTGACAGCATTAGAGAGCAAATTTAAAAGAATGCTCTCCATATAGGCTGCATTGTAATTTATTACTATGTCCCTGGGGATGTTATTTGCTATATGGGCATTTTTTGAGGAAATGTTTGCCGTCAATACCTCTCTTGTTTTCTCCGCAAAGCTGTACAGGTTGATGTTTTGCCGTTGAAGGTCGATGGAGGTTTGAACCATCACCACTTCGTTGAGGTGGTGGATGGTTTCGCTTAATTTTTCCGATATCGTTCTGATATGGGCAAGCATTTCCTTCCGCTCGTCGTCATCTTCAGCAACATCGTACATCTTGAACATCATTTCAAAGTTGCCCGAATGTGACCTGAGATTGTGAGATACGATATGCGCAAAATTGAGCAATCTTTTGTTTTGCTCACCAATTATGTCAATTGTGCTTTTTAATGCTTTTTCTTTCTCTTTGGCCTGGGAAATATCGGAGTGCGTACCGATGATTCTCAAAGGCCTGCCATTTTCGTCTCTTCTGGTCACTTTTCCCCTGTCAAGCACCCACTTGTACTCTCCGTTTTTGCACAGCACCCGGTACTCAGTGGAGTAGATTTCTGCCTTCCCCTGCAGGTGCTCGTCCAGGTTCTTTTGATACGTTGGAACATCATCGGCGTGGATCAGTTTGGCCCAGCCTTCCGGAGCATTTCTCACCTCGTGACTAGCGTATCCCAGCATTTTCTTAGATTTTGGCGAAATGAAAATGGAACCCTTTGCCAAGTCCCAATCCCAGGCACCGTCGCCTGCTCCTTCAAGTGCAAACTGCCACCTCTCCTCACTTTCAGCCAATGCCAGCCTGGCTTTCGTCATCTGACTGATGTCGGTGGCAACACACAAAAACCCAACTATTTTGCTGTGTTCGTCGGTAATGGCCGTTACAACAAGTTGCACCGGAAAAGTGGTGCCGTCCTTTCTTGAGTAGGTCCATTCCCGGGTGTCGTGTTTTCCCTTTCTGGCCATTTCTACAATCGCATCGAAGCCGTCCACCTCTTTTCCTAGTCGAGCTGTTAATTGCTTCTCACGCAATTTAATTTCTTCCCTCACATGGAAGATGGTCAGATTTTCTTTGCCCACCACCTCGTCGGCTTTATACCCCAGCAAGTTCTCAGAGCCCTTGCTGAAATGTGATATGAGGCCGTCAACTCGTGTGCTGATGATTGATATTTGACTACCGGCATTTAAAATGCCCTGAAGATCTTTATTTGCCTTAAGTAGCTCTTGTTCAGTTTTCTTTCGATCTGTTAAGTCGGCCAGGTACCCGTGCCAAATCACGCTGTCGTCAGGTTGCTGCTCTGGCCTGGCGCTTCCACCGATCCACCTTTCACCTTTTGAGGGTAGCACCACCCTGAAATTCATTTTCCAGGGGTTTAGGCTTGTGTACGAATTGAGCATCGACTGAATGAACTCGTCGAGATCCTCAGCGTGTATTCTGTCAAACACGGAGGCTGCATCAGCCCTTACTTCCTCGGGAGTATGTTCAAATATATCCCAAAGCCCATCACTGGCGTAAGGAAACCTCGAGAGGCCGTTGTCCAGGTATTGGTATTGATAAACGACTCCGGGGACATGTTCTGTAAGCTTCCTGAGCAACCGATTGCTTGCGCTACTGAGGCCAGGCTTGTTAATCGCTACATAGCCGATCACTTTTTCAGCTTCTCCTGAGTCGTTCCAGGCCACTGTCTCCATTTGAATTTCGAGAGTAGCAACTTCCCCCAGCGCCGTGATGCCCTGAAGCACTGTAGATATTATATCGGCCTGCTTTTTTCGACTGGCGTCTGCCCGCAGTTCAATAAACGACTGAAAATCAATAACCGAAAGTATCGTTTTCCAAAACGCCCCCTCTTCCCGGCTAAAGGGGTGTTGTAAGGAGAACGCTTCGGCAAGACTCTTACTTATATTTTCCTGCCGATTGCGAATATCCCACTCCCAAAATCCCACCAAAGGGCCTGCATTCGTTACAATTTGATTAGTCTTAGAAGGCATCTGGTATCCTCTTGTCGTTGACGCATAAATCTTAATAAAGCCAGTTTGTAAGAGCCTTTACAAATGATGACTGAACAGCTGGGTGAGATGTGAAATTGAAAGAAATACAAATTCACTATATTTCTTACTCACTAACATAAACTAATTTTATGGACATTTCTGCATTGAATTGGTTAGCAATTGTGGCAGCCACAGTCGTAACCTTTGTTGTTGGTTTTGTTTGGTACAATCCAAAAGTATTTGGTACAGCCTGGATGAAGGAGTCGGGCATGACCGAAGAGAAGGCGAAAAGCGGCAATATGGGTAAAGTGTTTGGTTCAGCTTTTGTTATGAGCTTTATCCTCATATTCAATATGGCCATGATGTTCGGAACCGAAATCGGAGCCACTGACGGCGCCTTGTACGGTTTTTTGACAGGTTTTGGCTTTGTTGCTATGGGCATTGGCGTTAATGCAATGTACGAGCAGAGATCCTTTAAGTATATTATTATCAATGGAGGTTATTGGATGGTGTCTCTGGCTATTTCCGGCTACATTCTTGGTACCTGGCATTGAGGCCATCCCTCAGTCTTCTTTTTGATAGAGATCGCCTGTTTTCTTCACTACGTCGTGAATAATTTCGTCGAGCTGCTTGCTCACCGTGTCGACCTTTCTCACGATGTCTAAATTTTGGGGGTCATTCATATTGCTCCAATCGAAGATATTCATCAAGCCCATAATAGTGGCCACCGGGCCTCTTATTTTGTGCGAATGCAACCAGGCGATCTCTGTCAATTGTTCGTTTTGAATTTCGAGGCGCTTTTGAGTTTCTATTGACTCTGTGATATTCCAAAACACTCCCTGAAGGCCTTCAATGCTCCCATCCCTTCCTTTGATCGGGATTTTGATTGTTTCAATATAGATGTGCTCTCCTGTTTTCAGATCAATATTAGGTTCAACTGAATGCAGGGCGATGCCGCCGGATATCACCTCCTTGTCATCTTTTTCATATTTGTCAGCAAGCTCCTTTGGGTACAGGTCATGGTTTGTTTTTCCCAGTAGCTCCGACTCTTCCATCTTTACATTTTGAACCAGGGTCTTATTTACATAGGTTATTTTTCCTTCCCTGTTTTTTCTCCATACGCTGATGGGTAGGTTATTAACCAGAGAATGATACAGGTCGTCGCTTTCATCTGAACTTTGTCTGCTTGTTTCGCCAGCTGTCTGCTTTTTTTGGATCGGGTCGTTGATTGGAACCTGGTAGGTTATATACCGAATGATCTCGCCATTTTCCGAGAGGTCGGGTACTATGGTGGTATCCAGCCAATAGTGCGTGCCTTCTTTCGATAAATTGCATATTTCCCCTTTCCAAATTTGACCTTTGCTGACGGTGTTCCACAAGTCTTTGTAGAAATCTTCACCGTGAGTTGCTGACTTCAGAATATTGTAAGGCCTCCCTATTAATTCGTTTCTCTCAAAGCCTGATATACGACAGAAGAAGTCGTTAACCGATGAGATAATACTTTCCGAGTCGGATACCGAAACGGCGCAGAATTTATCAAGAGATCTTTGGTAATAGTCGTCCATTTATTCCTAAAAAAAGAAAGTAATTGTATCAAAGCTCACTGAATATAGCGTAAATCTGACTCAATCTGAAATACGTTTGAGTCCACAACGATATTTGTTGTCATTTAGTCGAACAAGGTCTGTTGGTTGCTGGCTTGGGCGGCAATTGTGGCTAATTGATGTATTTCCTCGTAGGTGTTTCTTTCTTCCGACAGTGGTGGAAGTTCCTGCAACGAAAAGAACCCAACCTCCAGGGATTCATGCCCTTTTAGATCGAATGAGCCGCCTGTGGCAGTTCCCAGAAAGAAGAGCTTATACACATAGAAAGGCGATGGGGGATGTTGGTGCAGGGAGTTGTCAAAAACTGCCAGCAGTCTTTCAATTTTCACATCCAATCCTGTTTCTTCTCTTACCTCCTTCACTGCCACTGCCGACGGTGTGTAACCAACGTCGGCCCAGCCTCCGGGCAGCGCCCAGCGGCCGTCCGCTTTTTCTTTGATTAGCAAAATCTGGTCGTTCTTCAGCACTATAGTTCTAACATCCACTTTGGGCGTTATGTAGCTTTCTTCATTTGCATAGAGGTTCTGTATTCTCTCGATTGGCATGTCAGATATGCCTGCAATAAGCTGGTCTGCAATTGAAACAATCTCCTCGTATCGTTCCAGGTCGTACTCCGAGTTCCCAAAATTGATTCCTATCTGAGAAAGGGTTTTTATTCGGAGTAAGCTGCTAAGAAGGCTCGCCGGGTCTACCATGATTGCACCTTTCTAAAATGTAGCCTTCTCACCCTGCCGCCAAACACCTGAAAACCAGAAATGTCGTCCGCCGTGGTGGTAAACAGAACCCTGCCCAGAAACCACTCCCCGCCTGCAAACAAGTTGCCTGCAATGGGTCGCAACTCAACCGGGCCGTGTCTGAGGCTGCTCATAAAAAGCTGTTCATCTTCCATAACTACTTTATACATCATCTGGAGTTCATCGCTGAAATAGGTGCCAGTATAGTTGCCCAGCGGAAGGCTGCTCGCCGAGAGTTTTTCGAGTGGGGCACCACTGACAGACAACGTGCCGCCAACTTGCTTCAACTGTAGCGTGGGATCTTCGCTGGCGAAAAATTCTCCTTCTGAATCTGCCGCCACCATGGTGTACTCAAAAGCCCCATCGATCGATAATTTCATTGGGTTATCATCACTACCAAGTTCGTAAATGCGGGTGGGGGACGAGACATAAGCTCCTGCCAGGCGCTGATAATTATCCGAGAGTGGTGGTTCGTCAGTCTTTTCATCAGAAAGATGATAGTCATCCGTTAAAAAGACTTTTGCCACCTTTTCGGCATAGCCATATCTATCGAATCCGGCGTAGTTACTTAAAATGACCAGGCCAAAATCTTTTGTCGGGAAGCGCATAGTCATCGCTCTGAACCCTGCCCACGACCCTGTGTGGGTAATTACCGGCAGGTCACCCGACTCTTCGAACCAAACTCCATAAGCGTAGTGAATGCTGTCGCCATTGGTTAGCACACCTCTTTCATGGAGCCGATTAACCGCAAGGTTGTCTGCCGGGTTTTTCGATAGAAACATCAGCCACCTGGCCAGGTCTTCGACAGTCGACACCATGCTGGACGAGCCCATGGCAGTGGTGGTGTTGGCATAGCTGCCATAGTTGGCCGAATCGGCTTTGTAGTAGCTTTGGGCCCTGGCTGGAATAACGTTATGGATGTCGTGATTGAATCGGCTATTCTTCATCTCAAGCGGCTCAAAAACCACCTTTTCTATATGTGAATGAAACGGTTCCTCAGCTACCCTGCTCACCAATTCTGCCAGCAGTACATAACCTGTGTTGGTGTATGAATATTCGTCGCCTGGCTCGTAGTTGAGATCTTTTTGAGCAAAAGCCATCCGCAGTATTTGTTCGTAGGTAAGCTCATCCTCCATGCTCCAACCCGCCACCGCCAGCGTTTGTGGCCAGTCTCTAAGGCCGCTGGTGTGATGGATGAGCTGGTCGATGGTGACGTGGTGGGGAAAGTCATTCAATTCAGGAAAGTACATTTTTATGTCGTCGGTAAGTGACATCTTTCCCTTTTCCAGCAGCAGCGCCGCAGCATAGGCTGTAAACTGCTTGGAGACTGATGCTATGTCGAAGGTAGTTGATGTGGTGATGGGAACCTTGTTTTCGATATTGGCGAGGCCATAGCCTTTCTGAAAAACTATCTTGTCCCCCTGAAAAACAGCAACAGCGCAGCCTGGTGATGTGTCGTTCTGGAATTCTGCGAAAATGGCATCGAGCTCACTTTCGAACTTATTTAACTGTTGCGGGTTTTCAACGGGGGTGCAACAATAAAAAATGTAAACGAGCACTAAACCGAGAAAGGATTGTTTCATTATAAAGGGGGATTTAAGAGGAGAAGTAATGAAAAAAATACCACCTTTTAAAGTAGCGTTGATTTGATTGGTCGGGAACGGTTTTAGGATTAGTTTTGCAGCACTTAGCTCATCACATCTCCCATCAACTATTGTTTTAGAATTTTCAGCATTTGTAGCAATGGCATTTAGTTTTTTTAAGAAGTCGTCAAAAGAGAAAAAGAAGGATAACAGGTACCTGACACTTAAAGTCCATCAGGTTCGAAGGGAAACTAACGATGCGGTAAGTCTTGTTTTTGAAAACCCGGAAGGCGGGTTGAATTACCAGGCAGGGCAATTTGTAACGCTAATACTTACTATTGACGGGAAGAAGATTCGGAGGGCTTATTCTCTTTGCAGTAGTCCGTTTTTGGATGAGCTGCCAGCCGTTACCGTGAAGAAAGTGGAGGGAGGCAGCATGTCTACGAATGTCAATACTGTGACCAAGGCTGGTGATGAAATAGAAGTGATGGAGCCGATGGGGCATTTTGTGACCCCAATTGATGAAAATAAAAAACGCCATTTGGTGATGATTGGCGGGGGCAGCGGCATCACGCCGCTGATGTCCATAACAAAATCGGTTTTGTTCAAGGAAGCCCTATCCACAGTTTTGCTGGTCTACTGCAATCGTGACAAAGACTCGATCATTTTCAAGGCCGAGCTGGAGAAAATGAAGGCTACCTACGGGGAAAGGCTGAAGGTGGTTCACATATTGGAAAAACCGTCAGCTGACGTTGAAAGTCTTGAGGGCTTACTCACTGTTGAAAAAGTGGGGCAAATCCTAAGCAACGTACCTGGGTTTGATTACAGAGGAGCTGATTTTTTCACCTGCGGGCCAGCGCCAATGATGGATATCGCTGTCGACGGGCTTGTGAAACTGGGAGTCGCTGCTGACGCTATCAAAAGAGAAAGCTTTACCGCCGGAGAAACATCTCCTGCTGAGATTGTCGATCAATCCGGGCAAAGCTTGCCTGTTAAAATTATTCTCGACGGAGAAGAGCACACATTTGACGTTCCTTCGGGCAAAACGATTTTGGAGACGGGTCTTAGTCTCGATATTGACATGCCATATTCCTGCCAAAGTGGCTTGTGCACTGCGTGCCGGGGCAAATTGCTTTCGGGTGAAGTGAAGATGGATGAGGACGATGGCCTGTCAGCGTCTGAAAAAGGGGAAGGGTATGTTCTTTGCTGTGTGGGGCATCCTATCACAAGCGACGTTGTGATAGAAATAGGATAATTACCGATCATGGTTTAAAAAAAACCATTTATACCAATAGCCACCAGGGTTTTTCGTTGAAAAGTAAAGAAGACTGTGTTTTGCGATGTTACATTTTGACTATTTGGAGTCTAAAACATATTTTTCACCTTTCAAATAAAATTTAAGCCGATCAGCACTACGTTAAGAATAGAGGGCGTGTGGCTTTTCTTCTGACTTGTATAACGCTCACAGAAACCCCTTTGCACCTTTGAGATTTTAAGGCTACATTCCTACTAAGAAACCTTAACCGTATGCAATTGAAGCGCTGCCTGGATAATCTATCTCCTTTATTTCTACTCATTTTTGTTGTCGTTGTCGGCAGTTGCTCTAACAAAGAGAAACCCAATACTCCCCCACTCAAACCTGTGCTTAATTTTGGGATTTCTATTGACAAGAAATTCGCCGATGGGCCTTTTGACGGTAGAATATTGCTGGTCATTGCTAAGACCAACGACCCCGAACCACGCTTCCAAATCTCCGATGGGCCTTCATCTCAAATGATTTTTGGAATTACTGTGGATCAGCTTCAGGCTGGCAGTGAAGTTGTCATTGACTCGTCGGTCTTCGGGTATCCGATTCAAAGTATCAAGAACATCCCTCCCGGTGATTATTATATCCAGGGATTTTTGAATAAGTACACCACCTTCAATTTAGCCAACGGACATACCGTGAAGCTTCATATGGATCAGGGTGAAGGGCAGCAATGGGCCTCGTCACCGAAAAACCTTTTCAGCACACCTCAAAAGGTCACCATCAATCCCGCTACCGGAGGCAATTTCAAGATTTCACTGACCAATGAGATACCGCCCATTCCTGATCCGGTCGACACGAAATACATCAAGCATGTGAAGATTGAGAGTAAGCTACTGTCTGAGTTTTGGGGTAGGCCAATGTATTTAGGTGCTAATATTCTATTGCCTCATGACTGGGACAAGCAGCCCGATGCGAGGTATCCTCTGATGATATTTCATGGGCATTTCCCTTATACTTTTGGTGGGTTCAGTGAGACGCCTCCTGACCCTAATCTGAAGCCAGACTATAGCGAAAGGTTTAAAATAGAGGGATACAATAAGATTGTCCAGCAGGAGGCATACGATCTCTACAAACAGTGGACCGGGCCGAGATTTCCCCGGTATATTGCTATTGAAATTCAGCACCAGAATCCGTACTACGATGATTCCTATGCTGTGAACTCAGCCAATTTGGGGCCTTACGGCGATGCCATTACTTATGAGCTGCTTCCCTATATCGAAGAGCAGTTTAACGGGATTGGTGAGGGCTGGGGGCGGTTTTTGTATGGCGGCTCCACTGGCGGCTGGGAGGCGCTTGCTGCTCAGGTGTTTTACCCTGATGAGTACAACGGTTGCTTTGCCGCTTGCCCTGATCCTATCGACTTTCGTGCTTATACAGTAGTCAATTTGTATGAAGATGAGAACGCCTACTACCTTGATAATGATTACAATAAAACACCGAGACCCGGACACCGGGATTATCTGGGCCACGTGCAAAGCACCATTCA
>TARA_R110002012_G_scaffold20361_2_pt1 | contig 27204 bp, 32 predicted proteins | sample TARA_R110002012 | Tara Oceans TARA_R110002012 (sample SAMEA4396515) | marine metagenome | biome: Westerlies Biome; feature: [DCM] deep chlorophyll maximum layer (ENVO:01000326); material: water (ENVO:00002006), including particulate matter (ENVO:01000060) such as... | depth 40 m | reverse complement strand
TCTTTGTCAAATGCTTTTGTTATGTTAACTAACGTTTCAACAACATCTGCATCCAAATAAACATTGTCCCTAAACTCTTTAATAGTACAGTTTGGTGTACCGTAAAACAATCTAACTGGATCTTTACATGCAATGTCACCTGGAAATATACCAAGCAATGCTCTTATAATTAACCTAAGTCTGTTGCCATCAGTTTCTGGCTTTGCTAGTCTAAAGCAAATGCGAAACTTATGATGCTCCGGCGTAAAGCTAGGTGTAACATAAAAGCCTGCACCATATGCATTGTAAATAGGATGATTCAACAGTTCTGTTAAGTCCATGTCCTCATCAATATCAATCATAATAAGTTCACGACTAACAAACTGGCTATTAGTACGCCAATCAGTTTTTAGTTCTGCACTACTTGCAACGCCATCAACAGTGATAAGTTCAAACACTTCGGCCCAAGTTGCTTCAATGTTCATCCAATGATGTCCTAAGTCTACAGAGCCTGGTTCAGCTTTACCACGAATCGTTTCATGTATACTAAGCTTCATGTTAATCCTCCAAACTTTCAATTGCTTTTCTTGTTTCAGCAATCACTTCATCATAATAGCCTAGCCAAATAGTTAACGTGTTTTTAATATGCAGTCTGTCCTCAGCATTACGTTGTGGATAATCGTTTATCAACACACGAAATTGTGCTCTCATAAGATCAAACTTATCAGTTTCCTGTTTGAGCCATTCTTTATTAACTTTGCTTTGTGTGTTGTTGCCAAGCACTTCTTCAGCATTGCTAATACTTTCTTTAACTTGTTCTACTGTTTCCTTATCCATTATCTTTATCCTCCTTCATCTTGTCTAACTTCTTCTGCCATTCTCTTTCAATAACGGCTCTAAACTGTGGATCAAATTGAAAGCCATCCTTGCGTTTCTTACGCCATTCAGGATCAGCCCACAGCTCTTTCATTTTTTGACTTAGCTTTGGATTGCTACGTTCTCTGTGCTTCCAAGCTTCACGCAACTTTGCACTCCTTGCTTCACGTTGCTCCTCAGTCATGTTGGCTTCTCTATCTAAGCCAGCCGCAACTCTATTTTGATTCTTTTCCATTACCATATTATCCTCCCTGGTATTCTACGTGTTTTAACTTGTGTAAGTCTAGCAATCTCTTGTTGCCAATACATACAGCCTTCACCAGCCATCTCAGCTAGTGCATGATCGCCCATAGATTCATAATGCTCAAGGTCAGCAAATCGTTCTGCTAACTTGTTCTGAGCAAATACAATATTCTCTTCGCGAGTCATTCCATTGTCTTCAAAATCATCTGTCATTGTAATATTCCTCTTTGTTAAAAACATTATAAGCTATTAATGTTGTATTAGTATATATGTAATTAGCTAGAAAGTCAAGCTCTTAGTGTCCAAAACCATGCATTTTGGAGAAAAAACTTTTAATGTTGGTTGACGGGCACAATATTATAGTGTATAAGTATACTTGATAATAAGGACGCGGATATAAGTGTTCCAATTTGGTCCCCCTTATTATAAGTGATTAATCTCGCAGTATTGTAGCCATACAACTGCCCGGGTATCTTGTACACGTTGCAAGAATATATGATTACATTGCGGGAAGACCAAAAACCCACCTTAAGCAAGTGGGTTTCTTCTTGAGTACAACTAAGCTAAGTAATAATGTAGAACGACATGTTTTATATTTTCTTCTCCGAGAAAGTGCGAAAAACCCTCAACACGGGAAACGTTGAGGGTTTTTCTTTGACTAAATACTAGTGTTAAAATGAAGTGGGCAAACCGAGTTTTAACTCCATTCGTTAAACTATACTCAACCTTATGCCGGTAGAGATTCTGTTAAATGAATGACTCCTTAAACCCTAACATTGATTACGCCTCAATGTTAGGGTTTTTCTTGGGTAGGCAAACAAACAAATCTAATATTAATTTTTTGAGCCAAAAAAAACACTCCGTACGGTATCGTACGAAGCGATATATTGAGCCTAAATGAGGGTAAAAACATAAAGTATGCCAAATAAGTCTATTCAGCTATGTTGCTACATAATTGTTATTTCATGCCGTAATATGAGTCACTTAACTGTTTAACTTCAGTAACTTTAACTACAGTAAAATCTCTACAATTAAACATATTGTTCCATTTTCTAGCCGCTCTAAATGCGTGTCCACTCTTGGTCCAACTTACTTTTAAATATTTTCTTATTGGTGTAGGAGTGCTTTCAAACTTTACGTTTTGCACTAATGAAAAAGGTTTGCCTTTGTAAAAAAGACAAAACACACCATCAGTTTGATCAACTTGTAGCATGTTATCTGTATCGTCATCATATAACTCTAATATGGTAGTCGGTATCGGCCTTGCCATTCTTTTCTATCTCTTTCTTTGCTTTTCTAATATTATATCTAATAGTATTATCTATCATTTCTGGAAACTGTGGAACAATATCTATAGTATCATAACCAAGTTCTACGAATTGCTTTATCTCTTGATATTTAGCTCTTTTAACTTCCTTGCTGTTATTGTCTAATGCAACACCGTTCTCATCAATTTTAACATCTTCATACTGCCAAATTGGACACCTTATTACTCTCGGTATGTAATTTGCTACACAACCTAGTGTTTCTGTAAAGTCAACCCATGCAATTACATTATCCACACTAGCTAACATTAACCATTGATTATCCTTTAAACTTGCAATAAGTTTATATTCTGGTCTACTTGTAATGTTATTAGGAGGAAATCCGGCCCACAATGTTATTACTTTAATGTGGCTGAAACGAATGTACTTGCTATCTACTTCAAGCGATTCGTTTACTTGTCGAGGTCCTAGTCCTAAACTCTCACGAAACAATGCTCGAGACTTAGGTAACTTTGCTGTTATCTTTTTATGAAAACGCATCCTATCGTACTTTTGTTTAATGTCATTGTGAAACCAAGTTTGCGATGGGTATTGACTCATTGTTGTCGAAAATCGATCTGTGTATATTGTTTTGTTCATGTAATTATTTAATGGTAAATCTAGTGGGAGGGAGGATCAAAGACCTATTGCAAGGTAACCTATTAATCCAATTAACGCAACTATAATACTGCCAGCAGTTGTAACCATAATTTTAAATTTGTCACTTCTGCTTCTAAACATTAATTCTTTTAATTCAGTAAAATGTTTGTCTTGTGTTTCACGCATGTCTTTGAGATCACGTTCGATCTTATCAAAACGATGGTTAACGGCTTTGAATTTTTGTTCTACTGCTTTATACCTTTCAGTACACACTTGTTCGTGTGTGGTAAGTCTAGCATCTGTAACATTAATAGTTTCTGTCATATTACCATGCCTTGCATGACCAATACTTTGCAGAAGTTTTATCTTTTGCAGTAGCACAGTTATGCCTTGCTCTAAAACTTTTACGTCTTGTTGGCGAGCTTTTTTTAATCCTCATGTTAGGATCTCCAAACGTAACACGTTTTACTTTGTCTCCGTTTTTTACGTAAACAACAGACTTCTTTTTACCATAGCTGGTTTCGCCTTTAGCAATACGTCTAGGCTTGTTTAATGTAACTTTCTTTCCTTTGTAAGTTGCCATTACTTTTTCTTCTTTGCTGTCTTAGCCGCTCTTTTAAAATTAGCGGCAGTAGGTGCACCTTTAGATCCTGTCTTTCTCATTTTCTCATTGCTACCTGCTTTGATTCTTTTTCTTTTAGCATGAATGTTAGCATACAATCCTTTTTTAGCCATTACTTCTTTTTCTCCTTGTATCCACTAGCACGTATTGCTCGACCTTGAGCGTCAGCTTTAGCTTTTGACTTGTAAACTTTTCCTTTGGTACCATAACGGTAACCACCTTTTACTTTTTTAACTGGCATACTATGTGTTCCTTATACTGCTGAATCGTCCGATACATAAGACCAACGTGTATTTGTAGTGTCGTAATAAGCCATCTTACCACCTGGCGTACTATCGCTAATAGAAATTTGCTGTCCTGATGCACCACTTGCTGGAACACCCGCCGCAGTATAACTTGGAAATTGTACTGGACTTGTAAATGTAACTGCGTCTCTGTTAAACGTAGCTACATCTGCAGGAGCACCACCAGCAGTTGGGATATGTGTAATGTTTGTTTGTTTTCTTGTAGCTTTAATAACTTGTGTTGAAATAGCACCTGCACCAGCAGTACCATCATAAACGTTTAAACTTAGTTCATGGTCGCCAGCATTATCAAACACACCTTCAACTTTACCAATGTTGTATTCAGTAGTAGTTCCGCTAATTTGTATTCTAAAGTCACCTCTGTCACCATTATTTGGTACGGTGTTGTTGGTTCTGTTTCTTTCTAAAATAAACAATGGTTGGAATGCTGATGCACTACTATTAGATACTGAAATTTGACTTGCGGCAGTACCTGTAATAGTAGTACCTGCTGTTGCTATATTTGCCAATGCTACGTTTGTTGTGCCTAAGCCAGTGTTAAGATCTTTATAAAAAGTAAAAGAACCACGTTTAAATTGTGCAATTCTATCTGATGTACCAGTTGATCCAGGATGGCTTGTAAATCTAACTACGTTACCTGATCCTGTGCTTGTTTGATACAAGAAGTTCATTGAAGCAATAGGAGCATTGGTTAAGTTATCAGCACCATATTCACCAACTAACCAAGGACCTTGGAAGTTAGCGGCATTGCCTCCAGTACGTGTTCTTCTAAGGAAGAACATAGCATTACTACCAGTACCACCAGTTGCTCTTGTAAACCTGTAAGAATCGTCGCCAGTAATTGATTTACTGTTAATCCAATCAGCACCGTCATATGTTAACAAGTCACCAGCATCACCTGCAGTAATAGTAACATCAGATAAATTATTAATACCTGCGTTAAGAGAAGTAGTAACTGTACTTGCGTCTGTTTGTACAACTGATATACCAGTACCAGATGCATATAATACTGTATCTGAAGTTCCGTCACTACCAACTAAGTTTAAGTTAGCACCACCAGCATTTGAACTTGCATCAATTGTATATGTTGTATTATCATCACTACCGTCAACATAAGACTTTGTTACAAGGTCTGTAGCATTTGTTGGTCCAGCTGGGTTAAGTGTAGCATATCTAGTAGTTCCGTCTATAAAAGAAATAACATCACTACTTGCACCTAGTACGTTACCAGCATATGTTCCTGTTTTAACTGCAAATGGAAAGCCAGCATTACCGCCTGCTTCTCCGTTAGATTCCAAACTAATAAACTTACCATTTTGCATGTCTTCTTTGTTGAATACTTCAAGTGTGCCTTGTGCTGATGTAGTGTCATTAGGACCTTTAACAGTTAATTGTGTTTCGTTACCACTGTTAGATTCAAACTGCGGAGAGCTTAATCTGTTGTTGTTTTGATCATATTCAATGTTAAGGTTTGTTCCTATGCCAAGAGTAGCACTATTACTGCCAAGTCTAACTGTAGTACTGTTTCTACCAATATTAAGTTCTGTTGTAGGTGCTGTATCAAACAATGCTTGAGTTGCAGTTCCACCAACTATAGCTGGGTTACCAACAGTTAATGTTCCTGTAGTTGCACCCACGTTAAGTGCAGTAGCGGCTCCGCCTACGTTAAGTGTTGTTGCAGTTGTGTTGTATAAGTTTTGTGTTGCTTGTGTTCCTACTACTGTTGGGTTACCAATAGTAGTTGTTCCAGTATTAGCACCTACATTAAGTGTAGTTGCCGCACCACCAAAGTTTAATGTTGTTGCAGTTGTGTTGTATAAATCCTGTGAAGCACTTGACCCTACTACTGTTGGATTACCTATAGTAGCTGTTCCAGTGCCTGCGCCTACGTTAAGTGTAGTAGCTGTTCCGCCTACGTTAAGTGTTGTTGCTACGCTGTTGTAAGCGTTTTGTGTTGTTTCCGTACCAACTAGTGTTCCACTTCTAAGTGTTGTAGTTCCACCAGCTTTACCCATGTTTAAGTTTGCATTGCCACCAAAGTTAATTGTTGTGGGAGATACATTTAATAAGTTAAAATCTGCACACGGACTAGTTAAATCGCATCCACGTATTTCTAAGTCACCGTTAATTACAATGTCACCTGGTGGTGCTGGAAATGCTGATCCTTGCCCTCCATACAAACTAGTTGTATTAGTTGATGATACGGTTAGTGTGTTATCTGCCATTTATTTTTGTCCTTATCTGTTGAAGTTCATGTATTTGCGTGGTTGCCAAACACTTGTTAACTTCGTAGTGCCTCCACTCCATTTACCATAATTGTTTTGGTCTTCTACTACGTTCCATGCTTGGTTAAACTTACCTTCATATACTGCGGCATCAACCTCATTATGTCTTTTTAAGTAATATTCACGTAGTGTAGCATACACATAGCCTTCTGGCCATGATGATAATACTTGATTAGTCTGTACATCTTTTCCTGTTAGAGAAACATTTATTACAGTACCAGCAGATTCTGCCGCACCACCAACAACCGAGTAAGTTAAAGATGTTGCACTATCAATTGTTACTACTGTTGCTACAGGGCCACCAAGTACACCTGTACCATTTCCTGCTACTATTTGATCACCTGGTGCTAAACCTGTTGTTTGTGTCATACCAAGTAACTGAGGATTTACTGATGGTCCAGCTGGGATGAATACAGTTCCTGTAGTACTAATAGTTTGATCTAATAACGGAGCAAACAATAATGGCCAAGCTCTGTAGTAATACAAGTTAACTTGTGCGCCTGCTCCAAGTGGAGGTGTAAATTCATAATTTGTTCCAACTTCACTAAAGTTTCCTCTGTAAATTGTTGGTGCATTAGGTGTATTTTTATAAAATTGTGCAATCATTGTTTCAGCAATGATTCGTCTGTCCCCTACACGATCATAAACAATCCAAGGACCAGTTGGACTTGGAGTTGTACCACCTTGTTGAAAGAATAATATTGGCTTGTTCATGTCACCTGGAATAGGAACTCTACCTTGTGCATCAGCAGTTGCAATATAATCTGCATCATATGGATCACTACGTAGTACAGGTAACTCAATGTTACGCATTGACAGCTCTGCCATAAAAATGCATTGCTTTATTTCATTATCATCACTACTACCAGTAAAATCTTTAATGTACGTTAATAACGTATTAGCGTTGGGGATTACAAACATATTTTTTAATGTCCTTTAAAGAAGCGTTCTTGCCCAACTCGTGTCGGATACGGCACATCAACTGGAATAGGTAATTTGCCACCTGGGTAACAAATAAATGCTGGATACTCTGTTTGTACTACTTGATAAAATTGTGCTTTAAGTGTTTTATCACGTTTGATTGCTTCCCAAGGCATGCCGCCAAAGTATGTTTCTGCAATGTCAAAGCTAATAGCTTTTGGTAGCTCCATCCATTTATAACCAAGTTTACCATCAGGCATAACTGGTGCTAATGGATCAGGAAATCCTGCTTCTGCTAGTTGTCTGTATTCGCGAACACCTTGCTTTATCGCTTCAATGTTTTTCTGTTCGCGCCTAATATAAAAGTTGTTGCCTTCTCGGCCGGTAGTAACTTCTATGTTACCACTTTTGTTTAATGCTTTACGTGACCAATTACCTTTCATGCTATTATAAAGTTCATTGTTGCCACTAAGCAATTTATCACCTACGCCATTGTGTGAAGTAACAACTCCACCTTTGTCTTGACGCATGTAGTCTAAGTCTTTTTCCGGATCTTCATCACTGAGATGCTCGGGGTTGTTGCTATAATTTTCCATACAAGTATTTAGTCTATTTGTTTCATCAGTTTATCTTTACCAAAAGAAAAGGGATCCGAAGACCCCTTTTCCCATGTACAATTAATCGAATAACGATTAAGGAGTAACGTCTCCAGGTCCTGCGTTTGTTCTTTGAACAAGTGCGGCGGCACGTGGTCCAGGTAGTGGAGCACTTGTGCCAGACTCGATGTCGTTAAGAACACCTACGCCTGCTGGGTTACGTACAATCAATGTACCTTCCATGATGAACTGATCCAATGAAGCATCTGAGTTTGAGAATACTTCGTTGTTTGGTCCAAGATCACGTAATGAACCCCACTGGATAACTTCTTCATTTAAGAAGTAGATTTTGTTTTCTGCACCAGCGGCATCCATAATCCAAGAATCATGAATTTCGTAAGTGTAGTCAAAATCACCTTCGTAAGTTGCAATAGTATCGCCTCTTTCAGAATTAACACGGTTAATTCCTCTTGATTGAGCAATGTTATCACTGATACTAGTTCTTAAGCTAGTTGGAGCAACAACACAACGGATCTTTGCGTTAAAACGCTGTTCCGCAGTAGTTACTAACTGCTTGTATAGAGCTGGTGAGAATGATTCGTTAGTAAAAGTTCCTGTGTAGAACTGAGAACCATCTGAGTTAACGTTTAACGCACCTACAACGGCAGCCGCAACGTCAGTTGTCTCGTTGTTAGTGTTAGTTGTAACGTTACCAATTAATCCACCTGTAGCACCAAAAGACTGTGTACCAGCAAAAGATGATAGTGAGCCCATTCTGCGACCTGTGTTTGGAGCACCAGTAGCTAAACCAGCTTGTCCACCATACTTGGTACCAATTTGGTCTGCTCTAACTAGTTGCATCTCAACATCAAACATCATTTCAATAAGCTGTTTGACTTCTTGATATGCTTGGGGATCTCCACCTGACTGCTCAACTGCTCTTGCTGTTCCTGAGGAAGCAATAGTAGTTTGGAAGATCTGGGTGTAGTTACCTAAGTTAAATCTTTGGTTTACTTCAGCGTTAGCGGCTGAAACAGCGGCGGCTTCTACTTGAGCCTGTACTGCTGGCGCTCTGTAAATGTCGTCTGTCCATAGTGGAAGAGTCGAATTACATTTACGCTTCTTTGACATACACATGTTAAGAACAGGTGTATCGTCTTTTACCCTATTGGAAACGTCAAGATCGAGATCTTTAACAACGATGTCAGTTTCGTACGCAGTTGTTCCGTTACCAATATTAGTAGTTGTAATGAAAGCCATAATATTAATCTCCTATTATTATGTTTATTTTATCTACCACCTCTCGACTGTCGAATTCTATTCAACTGAGCCATTAAGAGGTTGTCCGCGGCTTTTTTATCACCGCTATTGGCTTGTTCACGAAGTTTATCAATTCCTTGATTTTGGTTCCTTTGGCTTTGACTTGCGCCTTTACGGTTAGTAAGTTGTGCCATACTTGAACCTGCAGAGCGAGTTTTCTTTGGCTTGTCTCTGTATCGTAATCCATCTCGCACTAGAGATAAAATCTCTTCGTCGCTTGATATCAAATCAATATTAGCCACACCAGGTATGGTTTCAGCATTAGCATGTTTCCATGCTTTTGAAACTTTGTCACGTAATTCGTTATACACATATTCGTTTTTCAACTCTTTATCTGTAAAGCCTTTACGAGAATAGTCCAAATGCTGTTTTACTTGCTGAGCACGTATTTGTCTGAACTGATTAACTGCTGGTTGTAACTGAGAAATCTCTTGTTGTACCGTTGCAATATATTGTTCATTCTGTTGCATACTAGCTTGTATCCTGGCTTGTTCGGATGGATCAGTTGCCTGCTGTAGTTGCTGATTAAAAACAGTTTGATATTTTTGAGTCTTTAAGATCTCATCATATGCTTTTTGCAACTTTGGCTGGACTGTAAACTCCATTGCTAAATTTAAGCCTTCTTGCTTTGCACGAGCTTCTTTCATACTTTCGTCGAAACTAGCTCGGTCAATTTTTAATTGTCTTGCTTCTTCGTGTATTGCAGAACCTTGGCCTAATATAGATGCGGCTTTCTTAGAGTCGATAATAACTTCTTTACCATTACGCATAAACTTGAACTTGGCGTTCGGATTAGTTTCTGCGAATTCAATAAAATCAATTAATTCGTCTGCTATAGACTCAGTTTCTTCAGGGCTTACAGGTTCTTCTGTAGTATTTAATTCTACTTCTTCCTGGGCCTCTGCTTCTTGAGTGCCTTCCTCAATATCGTTTTGGGGTTCTTCAACTTCAGGTGCTTCTTCCTCGAAAGTAAGTACCTCAGGCTCAGATGCTTCGTTAGCCTCTACATCTTTTCCTGTTGCAGTTGGTTCAGTAGCATTCATTTGGTTACGCTCTGTGCCTTGGCGCATTGCGGTCATTTTATCTGCTATTGATTCTAAACTTGGAACTGCGATTTGGTCAGTGACCGCGCCTTCTGTAGTGGCGTTAGGGCTGATCTCGTTCATATTATTTCCTTTTCTTAGGGCCTATTGGTTACCTAGTTTTATTTATGCCAGTAATCTATGCCTGGTCTTTGTTTAGTCGATTTTTTCTGTATACTGCTATTTTTAAACTGTTGATAAAATTGTCAATACCACGCAGTTCATTGGAAAGCGCCACTCTTTCAGCGTTTGCTTCTGGAGTGTGTGCAGTAATCCCAATAATTTGATCTGTAATTTCAAACTTAAAGTGATGGACGAACATAGCTAAATCTCTGTTTGTGCAAAGATTCTCTGCCATGTCACCATATGCTTTTAGTGTATCTTTTTGTGATGTTGTTAACTTACTAAAATTAGATGTATCTATAGTCAGCCTATTATTATAGGCTTCAACTGCTTCGTCACTTATCATTTCATTTCCTTTTCTATGTTTTAACTATAAACTTTGCCAAGTCCCTTAGTAGCAACAGACAAGTAATCTAATTGTGTTTCTGCATCTGTTCCATTAAGTTCTGCCATAATAGCTTCGGCTTCAACTTTCTCTTTGACAGCTTTAGCTGTGTTAAGATTAACTTTGGACATTCTTTCTTTATCTAGTGGATCAAGTGTTGCATTTTCAGCGGCCGCTTTACCCATTTCAATCATTTGTCCTACTTCTTCATCTGTTGGTAGATACGCATCACAGTCCTTTACACCTAACACATACAATGTGTCTTCGAAAGGCTTTTTAATTTTAGTAAATAAATCAGGTGTTAATGTACCTTGTTGTGCCATTCCTTGTACTGTTGTATAAAGTTCACTTTGTGTTTTACGTATAATTTGTTGTCTGTTAATTGCGTTTTCTTCACTCATCATACCAACTGCTAGTTCTAGTTGCATTTGCTTACGATCTGTAAAGTTCATATCGTCCCAAGCCATGTAATCTAAGAATACAGGTAGTTTGTCTGGATGGCTTTCAGATGCTAGTTTCTTAACACCATAATCATCACCATACTGTATTAATGTACGCCACACTAACCAAAGAGCTTCTTTTAGACCTTCTGCCGCATTACGTACAGTATTGTCTTGCACAATTTGGTTTGGACTTAATGCAAGTTGTAACTTAACACCCGAGTTACCGGCTGCCATTACTTCTGGATTAAACACGTCTTGTGGTGTAGTCATACCAACCATTGCCATTGTATCTTGTTGGATACGATTCATTGCAACTTCAAGGAACTGTAAGTTTCCTGAAGGAGGTGGCATTTGATAAATGTCTTTGCTTGGATCAAACTTACTGTCTAAGATAAAAATAGCCGCTTCGCCATCTTGCATCATCTCAAAATCAACACGGTCTGGTTTAACACCAACACGTGGAGTAGCAGTTAGTAGTCCTAATTGTATTTCAGCTCTCATAGCACTTGTTAAGTATTCCTGCATTGGAATAACACTTTCAGCTACTGAGTAACCATAAAAGTTTCCTGGTAGTGGCTTTGGACACATATTAGCAACAGGAATAAATTCAACTTCCTTTGCACTAATAATATACGTACCTGAATAAACAATTTCAATTAATTCAAGTTCGCCGTCACCATCAATATCACAACGATTCCATACTGTAACAATACTAACCATTCTACCTGCTGGATCACTGTCAGCGGCTGAATCAACTGGAATGCCTTGTACAGGAACACTATCTCTTGCATGTATTGCTAAGTTGTTTAATACACTACCTGCTTGGTATGCTCCGTTAGAGTTATAGTCTGCATGTTTTTCAAATTCATGTAAGTCCATATCTGGATATAATTCATATGCTTCAGCAACAGTCATTGGATCATAAAAACCACAGAAAGGTTGATCACGTATTTCAGGTACAGTTGGATCACATACCCAGTAATGCTGTTCAATTGGATGAAACTTAATGTTAATAGTATAACCAGTTAGTTTGTATTTTGCTTTGTAAATTGTGTTACGTTTAATTGCTTCTTGTAAGATATCATCTTGACTTTGTAGTAATTCAGGTGCTTCTGTATTTTGTACTTGCTCAACCATATTAGTGTGTATAGCAGATGTATCCAATGTGTCATCTTCTTCCTCAACGTCAATTGAATTAACATATTCTGTTGTAATGTTATCTGTATACAATGCATCTGCATCAGGCATTAGCATTTGTACTTCTGCCATTACTTTTTCTAAATCAACTGTGTCTTTACGTCTGCTTTGACGTACAGCAGTTAGTCCTGAATCTTGTGCTTGTGCTTCAAATGCACGTAGTTGTTCCATAGTGCCTTCTGTGTCAACATAACGTGTTACTTGTTCACGTACAGGTTTAATCATCATCATGCCGTTTTTATGCATACATGCGTCCATAACCCATCTCTCTAAAATAAAGTGAGGATCATTCATTTGGTTAACAACCGTATTAACCATTCTAGTTGCTTGGCGTGAGGCAGTTTCTGTATCAGTTGTATCAGCTATAAAATCAAAGTTAATCTCTCCGTTAGGCATTAATCCTTTTGCAATAACAGCAGTTGCATAATCAACTACTGGCTTTACGCTAGGATGGATATAATCAATTCCATTTACTGGTGCAGTACTGTTTGTAACTGCTAGGTTAAGATAGTGATAGTCACTAGCTCTGTTAATTGCATTTTTTGTAGCAAGATATCGCAAGTAGGAGTTCATTTTAACATCCAAGTTGCCCTTCATCTCAACAAACTTACGTAACCTGCGTTTGTTGGTGTTGATATCTGAAATAGGTATATTTTTTATATCCAACATTTGTTTATGGTTTCCTTTACTGTTAACTTATTTATGCATATAAATCCGATATGCTTATTGTGCTGGATCATATGTGTTCTTTAATGGATTGTTATTTCTAATTTCTTTGCGTTGATAATATAGATCTCTTTGCATAGCCATACGTTCTTGAGGTGTTCTATAATCCCAATCTTCAGCAATGCCTTGTAAACAAGCAAGTAGTGCATATCTGCAACTGTCAATAGTATCATCTGGATCACTAAAACGTCCTTGTGTATCAACATAATAGTTTTGTGCATCACTTAAAAAGTCTACGCAGTTTTCATTTATTACTAAACTACCTACTTCTAACATTTGTCTCATTTGGTTGATACCATAGCTTTTGTGATTGGTTACTTTACCATTTTGATCTGGCGGATTCATAATTGCTTTTTCATAAACATTTAATTCGTAACTTTCAAATAACTCACGTATGCTATTAGCACTCATTGTATAACGTCCTTGTTGACTAGCATCAGCTGGTAGTACAATAGGAGTACCAAATACTTCTGGTCTTAACAAGTGATTAATGTATTGCGTAGGAACTGCTTCTTCTATTCCTTGGACTATAATTTGTTTATGTAAGAATGCTATCTTTTCATATGGCTCCCAATACATTAAACTAATTACAGTTTGGTCATTTACTAGTCCTAAGTCAAGTGCAATAACACGTTTAATAGTAGGCATTGATGCAAAGTCATAATCACCAGTTCTATATATTGGCCAATCTCTAATTTGAAATACAGCACCTTTACCCATAACTGGTTTACCAGCAATACGTGCTTCACGTTCATGTGGCAAATAATCTCGTTCTAGTTGTTGTCTTGTTTCGTGTAATAAAAATGGATGTCCCCACGGATCATATTCAGGAACATCGTCCCATGCAACACGAATAAATTCATATCCTGATTCTTTATTCCAAAACTTACTAACAAGTCCGTTAAGTCCTTTAAGTGGCGTAAACGAACATAACACTTTACCTTGTGTAGTAGCAGTACGTGTAACTACCTCACTAAAGAAAGGGTCTGGTGGTTGTTCATCAAACACAGCCAAGTTCAATTTAAAACCTTGTAACTGTCTTACTTCTTGTGTGTAGTTTGCAAATAACAAATAACTGTAACCACCTGTTATGTGTTTTACTTCTACACCAATAGAGTTAGCACCATCATTACGCATTGTTTCTGTATTAATACAATCACGTGGAATAGCACCAGTACCTAAGTTTTGTTCCATTTTTACATCTTGTGTTCCTAGTAATTCGTTTTGTAAAACAAGTGCAACCTGACTCCAACCCTCACCAGCAACCATACAAGTAATAGGTTGTTTATATTGGTAACCTTCCCACCAATCAGGATATTGTCCAGTTAAATGCATTGCTGTTTCATAACAAGTGCTTACTGTTTTACCAATCCTGTTAGCCGCAAGTATACCACGTCTATCACTATCTCCAGTTTTAAAGAATTTAAATTGATGATCAAATGGTCGAAAGTATTTTAGTTGATTATAACGCATATCCTCAGCAATGTCATATACTAATGACTCTAACTGATCACGTAAATTAGTAGGCATCATTGCATATGTTTCAGGTGCAACACTATGTTGATCTAATACGTAACGTAATGCTCTTGACATTAATATGTCAGTACCTAACATGCGTTAAGCCTTGTGTGCTAGTGCACCATCTAAATATTCAATAAGGGTGTATACTTCTTCTTGTGTAAAATAATAATCAATTTCTGTTTCGCCAGCTCCGTCTTCGTTTAGACGTATTTGAAAATGTACAACGTCTTTTTCAATAAACTTTAGTTTAACATCTAAACTACTATCTTCTCTGTGTGCAACATTAATAAATTTATCTTTGCTTTTTAAGTGTATCATTTTTATTCCTCTATAATAGGATATGTTTGCTGGATGTCAGTTAAACATTGTAACGCTTGTGTTAAATGCAATATGTCCTCCGTAGTACAATCCCATGTTTCTAGGTTAGTTAAATCTTTGGGTTTTTTAGTTAATACTGCTTGTAGTCGTTCAGCAGTTAATCTCATGCAATGTTCAATTTGCCCTGGGAAGCGTGTTTTAAACGCTTCCCTATGAGCACCATTTACTTTTTGCATAATCAATGTATCGCGAGTCATACGCTCTTGTTGTGCGTTATGAATCATTCCATCTCTTATATCAGTTTTAGCCATTAGCTTCTAAACCAAGATCCCAAGGATTCTGTTTAGCGGCTTGACTTGTACTAATAAATTCTCTGTCTACCCATGTATCCCATTGATTGCTTTTGTTAACTTTAAAGGCTTGCATCATAGCACGTAAACGTTTACCTTGTGGTGTTAGTGTGCCATCAGCTCTTTGAACAATTTGTTCTCCAGTACGTGGATCAACCCAAATAATCTTTTCAGGACGACTACGTCCAAACTTATCAAGTTTTTCACCAATAGGTCTCTTAGACAATGGTCCAAGTATCTCATAAGTGATTAGTCCATTATTATATTTGCGGAACATACAATGCACTTTTCTGTCTTGTGCTCTTGACTCAAAGTCTGGATGCGGAACAAATGGACTGTAAAATTCATTTTGTAAGTTTACTCTTGTTGGAATACTTGGATCGCTTTTTGCTGGCTCTTTTAATTCATCAAGAGGAACAAGTTCGCTTTTCTCAACATAAGGATTCTCATCACCAATAAACTTTGGATCTACTTCTAATCCATTAAGAACATCCATTGCTGTTTGATATTTTAATTTGTTTGCACGACCTTTAAGTGCAAGTACAACGCCTTTGACGTCATATACAAAACGTTCTAGTTCAGTTGCAGTTGGAAAGTCACTCATAAGACCTTCAAGATCAAAGTCAAACTCAGTATTACGTTCTACTGGTGCGGCTTCTTCATTTGCTTGTGTTTTTGCTTTTTTTGCTTTGGTAGGTTTTTCTTCTACGCCTTCTACAGGTGTATCCCAAGGGTTGGGTGTTTCTTCGCTTCTATTCATAATCATTTCCTTTTCATTTCTATACAGGATTATCTATCCTGTAGTTTATTTAGTACTGTCTAATATCTGTAAATAAATTAGGAGCAGGACTAAATGGGTTTGGTGTTTGTGCTGTAGTGTATGTACCTGCTGGTTGTATCATAGGTATTTCAGAACTGTTAGATTCATCAAATATACCTGACGACACATCATTTGTGTATTGTGCAGTAGGTGGCGTACCAAATCCAAAACTTATACCTGGACTATTAGTTTGTAATTCGTTTTGCATTGGAACAGTTGGATCCATACCAAAACCTATTTCTATACCTGGTGATGTTTCAGTTATAGGCATGTCTGCTATAGGAGTAGGCATGTCTGGAACAGGAGTAGGAACTGTTGGTGCTACTGGCCCATATAATTCTCCAGCTCTCGGTGGACGGACTACATTTGCTCCACGAAACCTTTCAGTTTGTGTACGTATAGGTCCAGCTTCGTATGGTGTTGGTGTAAACGGTTGGTTGCTAGTTGGTGCTGGGTCAACTGATTTACCTCCGCCGTATCCTCCTCCAGCAGGAGACATACTTGGATTCATAATAAAATTGCCTGCTTGGTTTTGCATAGCAGGAGGCATGTTTGCACCTAAACTAGGTGATGCATTTGATGTAACCTTTCCAGCTGACATCCTATCTTACCTAGGTGCGCCAGATGCTCTTTTATTAGGCTTACCGCCATTACCTTTAGTAGGTCCACGACCAACGTTAGTATTAGGGTGAAGTCCTTCAAAAGCAGGCTGTGTCTTAGCGGCAAGAAATCTACCACGTGACTCAAGTGCATCAGTTACCATTTTAGCAAGATAAACTTTATCACTGCTACTTGACTCTTTTGCATCTAAGAAAGCTTCTCTTTTGCTTGGAGTACCTTTGTTACCAGTACGAGGTCCTTGTTTTTGATTGATGTTTTTACTTGTGTACTTGTCATGCATTTTATTGGTTTCCTTTAGTTGGTCCACGTCCAACGTTAATAAATGATGGATCTTTGAAATTTGGCATTGCAGTTGTTCCACCTGGTGTACGTACTTGATGTCCACCATTAATGTAATCTGGATCTTTAATTTTAATACTAGCAGGTAGAGGACTGCTTCCTGGTGTCTTTTTACTGCTTGTGTTTCCTTTAGTAGGACCACGACCAACATTCATGAATGTGCCGTCATTAGCATAACCAGTGTAGTGGTTAACATTTAACTTAGTACTTCCACGGTTAACGCCGTCGCCAGTCATTCCCGCAAAATCTAAATTACTATCTAGTGCTTTATTTTTTCGCATTTACTTTTTTCCTTTTTTAAATGTACGTAGGGTTTTTGCAAACCTTGCTTGTTGCCCTAGCAATCCAGGAGCCTTAGCCGCTTTATTAAGTTTTGCTTTTGGAATGGGCTTACCAGGCTTCGCACCTAGTTTTGCTCTTAACGCACCTGGGCGTTTAATTGCTTTTTTAATGTTTAACTTTGGTTTTTTCTTATCAGCCATTATAATCTCCTGTCAATGTATTTAGTCTTCGTTAACACCAGTGAGTTTTGCTAGTGCTTCAGCAAAAGCAACTTGCTTTGCTTCAATAGCTTCTTTACTGTCAGTAACTTCTATTTTAGTAAGACTATTCATAACTTTGTTTAAAATAAGATTGTGATATTTTAAAGTTGTTTGTTTGTCGTTTTGCATACGACATTGCAAGAAGTCAGCAACCAATAGAGATTCGTAATCTAAACCTCCGGTTTGATCATTTAGTGCTTCTAATAAAGATTGAATTGATACCTGGTCTCTTGCACCTTTAGGTCTTCCAGCACCAGGTCTAGCACCACCTCGGTTTTCACCAGGCTTGCGTTTTGATTTTCTAGTTGTATCTGTCATGCTATTATTTAGCACGACCAAACGGCTAGGATTAAATACAGTATATTGAAAGGAAAAGAAATGATAGAATATACCTGGAGTGCCGCCACAGGCAATGACGTACAACCAATTGTTGATATGGCTGAAGCTAATTTTCAAATAGAAATAGATCAAATTTTTACACCCGAGCCAATAACATATGCACGTAACATTATGTTTGCAGTTGTTAATCAATTTTACCTACCTACAAGCGAATTAATAAGTGTTGCTAAAACACCTGAAGGAAAGTTATTAGCTTATACTTGGGCAAAGAATGGTGACCGAACCGCCTGGAGTGATGACATTATGGTTAGTGTACGTATGGCACACGTAGATTTAGAACTAAGTCCACGTGTTAGAATACAATTACTAAAAGATATGTTAAGGATATGGGAGAACTTTGCTCATTATGCAGGAACTAGTGTTATATGTTCAACTACTATGCGTGGTGAACGTGATACGTTTTTAAAGTTACATGCTAGATATGGATATGATGTTAGAGGAAGTTATGCTTATAAAAAACTACAATCACAACCAACTGCACCAGTAGAAGGTGCACCAGTTTAATTTTCAAGTGTTGATCTAAGCATCCAACAATGTTTTTTAAGTGATAAAATACGTTCTTGTGCGTAGTTTGCAATATCATCATGACCATCATCTATAGCACAACGATTTAAATGTGAATAGCAATCAATTAAATGTTCTAAGTCTTCGTATACTGCTTCAAGTAATTCCAGACCTGTACCAGATAGTTCTTCGTTGGATAAGTGTGAATGATCAACAACATATTCTAAGGAAGAAGGCATAAACGCTTCTAGTGTACGCATTAATTCACCAATAACATCAATTTGACTTTGTAGTTCTTCGTAAATTCCACCAAGTAATGTGTGGAAACTAACAAAGCTGTGTCCAACAATGTTAACATGTGCAACATGACTGCGATAGTACGCTACAAAGTTATCTTTAAACACTTCAGATAATGCTTCTTCTGTGCTTTTTGCTTTGTAATCGTATTCGTCATCTTCAGCTTCTACTTCGGCTTCAGCATCTATCCTAGCCAATGCAACTACTGAATATTCGTCATCTTTTAAATCATGTTCCATATGTATACTTACCTTAATTAAATTGTTCGCTGATAAAGTTAGTTACTCTATCCATTACTCCTGGCTCTTCAGGATATTGTGCGTAATACGCATCTAGTTCTTGTCTTGTCCAAGGCTGACCAGTTTGTTGATTTATTTCGCTACCTTTAGCTGGCCCAGTAATTGGAAATTGATATTTGTAATCTGATTCACTTGCACTTGGTACTACCATACCACCTACTGCACTAATAGGCCCTAATACCTTACTAGCCATTCCTGGAATAAGTTTATCTAATGCAAATTTTCTACCTATGTTAGCTATTTGTGTAGCTCTTGCTTTAGCTTGTGCTTCAGCGGCTTCATAGACAGCTTTACTAGGTGGTATTGCGGCTTTTGCGGCTTTGTACGCTAATGGTGCTGATGCAACTGCACCTACTGCTGGTGGAATGTAATCTGTTGCAGTAGCATTTGGGTCATTGTATACATCATATGCTTCTTTTGCACTTAATGCCATTCCAGCAGGTCCAACTACTCTACCTGCTAACTTTGCGCCTGTGCCTAATATTTGTTTTCCTGCTTGTAGTGTTTGTGGTAAGCTACCACCTAATGCCTTACTAGCACCAGGTATCATTTGGCTTGCAACAGTTGTTGCTCCAGGAACACCAGTAACGGCTGTGCCTATAGCTTCAGCGGCTATTCTAGGTGCAACAGCTTTTATTGCTTGTCCTGTTTGTTTTAAGTTTAGAGGACTGCTATAAGCACCTTTTGTAATAAGTGGAGCGGCTCCTGCTATAGTAGTTTTTAATGCAAGATCATCTGTTTCTGTTACTTCTTCTTTAACCATAGTTGGTTCTGCTAAACCATATGTTTTGCGTATTTCTAATTTTGTTGCTTCGTTAGCATTTGCATAATCAGAATCACTTGCTGAATATTCATCAAAGATAGCTTGTTTAGTTTCAATGTTAGCGCCTGTATAATTAGGATCATTTAAAATTGATTTTAGATCTGCCATCTTAGTTTGTTCCTTTCAATAAAGGATTTGTTTTATCTACTTTTTGTTTTAGTAAAGGATTGTTTTTATCTACAGTAGTAGACGCACCTGCTGTTCCGTATAATGGTTCCATGCCAAGTTTAGCTCTATCTCTATCAATACCTCTTGAAATAATATCAGTAAATTCTTTAGCCGCGGCTAAAAATTCTTTCTCTGAAGTTGCATCAGACATTCTGGTTACTGCGATTGTTGCGGCATCACCTTCCTTCTCACTGATTGCTCCTCCACCTTTAATCTTACCAAAAGCTTCTAAGAACGCTACGCCTTTTAATTGTTCAGCACGTTTACGCCAATCAGTAACATCAGTACCTGGAATTAATCCTTCAATGGCCGCACCAAACGGAATTGGAATAGTTACGCCGCCAATTTGACCTACGTCATAGACACCAACTGAACGTTTAAATCCTGGATGGTTTACTAGTTCGTTAACTTGTGTAATAACCAAATCAGCATTAGCTTCGTTATCAGTAAGTCCAGTTGTAATTCTTGCTTTTTCAGTTGCTTCTGCTTTTAAAGCAATATCGCTTACAATTTTAGCATCTGATTTTCTTTTATTAAAATCTGCTGGTGTTTCGTTTTCATGTCCTTTTTCTCTAAACTTAGGTTGTCTTAAGTTTGTTGAAGTATCTACTTTTTCATCTGTTACTTCTTCTTTAACTTCTGGAACAACTGCTTTTTCGCCTGGAACAACTGGTTTAACTTCAGTTTTAGCTTCAGGAACAACTGGAGCTACTTTTGAGTTTGGAACAGCAACAATGTTGCCATTAGTATCTGGAGTTAAAGGTTGATTATTATTGTTTTTGTCAACTAAGATTGGCTCAGCACCTGGTGCATATGTAACAAAACCAATGTTAGTTCCGTTATCTGCATTGAACTTACCAATTGCTCCTGCACCTGCTTTAGTTGCTTCAATAGCACCTGCAAATCTAAGTGTAACACCTGCTTTAGTTTCTGCTAATTTCTTTTGTAAGCCAACATCACCACTAACTGTAATAGGTACAGTCTTGCCTGATGGAATACCTGCTACGCCTGAGTTGTCATAAAATAACATTCCAGTTTTAGTAGGAACTTGTGACCATTCAACACCTTTAGCATCACGTACTCTTGTTGATGTTGCTACGCCTCTATCAGTTTTTGAAGTTTTAGCAGTTGAAACTTGTGTTTGTATTTTAGCAAGTTTACCAGCATCAGTAATAATCTCACCTTTGCTATCTTTTGCCCAATCTATAGTTCCATCTGGATTAGTTCTGTATGTAATGTTTTCTGCTTCAATAAATCCTGGCTGTCCTTTAGTGCCAATAGCCGCAAGTTGAATACCTCCGCCTTTTTGGTGCTTAGACAATGTTGGATTGTATGTTAGGTAGTTGCCTGCATCAATAGCTTTACGTGTCATTGCATTGCCTGCTTTGTCAATACCACTTATAGCAAAACCTGTATGATCAACTAATACTTTACCAATAACTTTACCTGAATCATCATTAATAGTACGGTATGTTGGTTTAGCCCAACCTGAACCTAGTTTTCTTTGTTCTGCTTTTGCAAGATCAGTTAAACCAAAACGTTGTAACAAGTATGCTTTGAAATAACTTCCTCCATCATCAGTCTTAGATGGAGCTATTGCTTTAGCAAGTTCTTTGGATGCAGTCTTATCTCCAGCGGCCGCTTTAGCAATAATTGCATCGCCTTTTACTGCGGCTTTTTCTTGTTTAACTTTATCTAATGTTGCTATTTTTAAGTTGTCTTTAGCAATGTCTTTTACGTCAGTTTCTACAGTTTCACTAGTAATAACTTTTTTAAGTGCATCTGCATTGTCAGAGGATACAAGTACTTGTGCTTCTGCTGTTTTAGTTGAGTCTTCAACATCAACTGCTGGAAGTCCAGGTATACCACCTTCAACTTCATTCTTTTGTAATAGTATTGCTTTTTCTTGTTCTGTTCTTTCAATAGGAACGTTAGCACTATCAATACCAGGACCAATTTGTTCTCTTTCAGCTTGTTTCTCAGCCATGTATGCTTGGGCTGGACTATTAAACTGTCGTCCTCCTGTAAGCGGGTAAAACTTTTTGTCTGCTACAAACTTCTCTCCTGATTGTGCAGTCCAATTTGGTGTTGGAGCAAAACCGTCTGCTTGTGCTACTGGTGCTACGGATGCTGTTGTTAAGTCAGCCATTGTCATGCCTGGACGTATAACTTGTCCATTAGGAGCGTAATAGTTGCCTAGTTCGTCCATTGGATAATTCTGTTGTTGTGCCATAGCATAAGCATCATTATCTGGTACTTGATAGCTAACTGGTTGCATGCCACCTATTTGAGGAACTGACGGACCAACTTCTCTTTGATCTGGCATTACCATACCACCTTGTGGAGTACCAATTTGTGTGCTTAATGGTTTTGGTGCTTGTACAACTGAACTTGCTCCTGGAATTTGTGGAGTTACTCCTGGTGCTTGTGCTGGAGCACTAGGCATTGTTGGCATAACTGCTTTAGGCATTTCACCTGGACGTAATGTAGCACCGCCTGACCTAGCTCCTACGCTACCACCTAGTGTAGCTGAAGTTACGCCTGGAATTGCTGTTGGTTGTTGTGCTTTGTAAGGTTCAAACTTTTCTAAAAATCCTTTTGCTTGGTCTGTAAAACTTCCTGTTGGGCTAACTGCTTGTCCTTCTACACCTGACGTTTCTGGTGTAGTGCCTGGAGTTACAGTAGCACCTGCTTCATCAGCGGCACCTAATGTATCTTGTAATGTAGGTATTGAACCTGGTGCACCAACACTTGGTGTTAATGTACCAGAACCTATTGCAACTGGAGCGGCTCCGCCCTCCATGTCTGGAGAAACTGGCTTTGCTGTTGCTGTAGGTGTTAATGGGATTGGAGCGGCTCCACCTTCCATGTTAGGACTAACAGGACCAATACTAGCAGGAACGCCGGCCGGTACTTTCTCTTCTAGTGTGGTTGTTTGTTCGCCAGTAAGTGCGTTTGTTTTAACTTTAACTGTTTCTTCAATTTCAGTAGGTTTACTAGTAGTATTTGCACCAAATGCAGAAGCTTCCACAGCAAGTGCGGCGGCTTGTTGTTCTTTCATTAGTCTTTCACGTTCAGCTTTGTTTTTAGCTTCCTCTTCAGCACGTAAACGTCTTTCTTCTTCATCACGTTCTTGCTGAATTGTAATAGCTTCCATTTCTGACTGACGTTCTTGTCTACTAGGTCCAGGTTGTTGTCGTGGAGCAAAACTCATTTTATAGTTCCTTTCTTAGACAACTCTGTCATCCCATTTTTAATTTCTACCATGTTCTTTTTACCTTTAAATTAAAGAGCAATACCCAAGTTCCAATTTGATTTCTTGCCTGCACTATCAACTTGAGAACCTTGTGTTCCTCTAAAGTCTGGAGTATAACTTGCAGATGGTGTACCAAATATAACACTTGCATATTGATTGTATAATTGTTGAGGTGTCATTGCGGCTGACACGCCTGCGCCTGCGGCACCTAATGCTTGTCCTATACCACCTTGACCAAAACTTGCTAACTGACTTGCGGCTTGTGCTCTTTGGTTTGCAATGCCTTGTTGTACTTGTGCGGCTGTTTGGAATTGTGCGGCTTGATTAGAACTTGCTAGTTGTCTATCAGCTAACGCTTGTCTTGCACTTCCTAATGTTCCTGCTCCACCAAACTGTGCTTGTTGGTTAGCTATGTTTGCTTCATATTGTGCTTGTCCTGGAGCAAGTGCGGCTTGTATCATTGTTTTTTCATATGCTGGATCAAACGCTTGTTGTAATCCTGTAATACCTGTGCGTAATGCACTCTCACCTGTGCCGCCTAATACTTCTTGTGCTTGTGCGGCTTGTTGTGCTTGATTTTGTGCCGCTTGTAATACACTTGGTGCGTTTACGTTATAAACTTCTGTAGCACCTTCAACTGCACCTTTATACGTTGGTATAATAGTTCCAGTTAAGAATTCTGTGTTTGCTCTAATTGACGCCTTCTGTTCTTCGGACAGAGTAGGAGTTGTTGTCTGTGCTTGTTGGCTACTACCGCCACCTTTACCAAAACTCATTTTCTTGTTTTCCTCATCATAATAATATTTATCCTAACTTATCCGAACAGTCTCTTGCGTTCATCTTCGTCAAACATTCCTTGCATTGATTTGCCACCAGCAGGTCCTACACTTGGTAATCCAGTTGGAGCCGCTCCTGGAGGAGCATATGCTTCTGCTGTTAACAATGGCATTGGACTTTGTCTACCAAATGGTGTTTCTGGTGCATCAGCTTTATTAACACCCCAATAGTATTTTGATTGTACATCATTGTCTGTTTCGTAGTCCGGACCAGTGCTTACTGGATACGCACCTTCTTGACCAATTTCTAAAGAACCATATCCTTCAATTGGAATAAGTTTTACTTGTGGTGATTGTTCTGGTGTTACTGGACTCATCTCTGCATCTAACTGTTGTGCAATGTTTGTTCTATATTCTTCTTCGTCTACTTGAGTACCATTTGGATTAAACATCATTAAACTAGTTAACTTGCTTATATCTCCTGAACCACCTAACATTTTAAGTAAGTCTGCTTCATCTGGAGTAATGTGTGCTAATATGCTATCGTCGCCACCCATGTCTTGAAGCATTTGTGCATATGCTTTAATACTGTCGCCGGACTCATCTTTTTTCTTTTTATCTTTTTCCATTGTTTCAGTTTCAATATCTACTTCTTCAATAAAAGTACCTACGGGTGCTTTATAATCATCATAATTTTGTGCCATGGATAGCTGTGTCCTTTTTAAGTTTAAACTTATTTATATAAAATAAGTTGCGGGTTATTCTTTAATTACTTGAATAGTAATTCCACGTAGTCCTACTTCACTCTGACTAACTTCTAATAGTGATGCTGATGTATTATAAACACGCCATGCTACTTCCAATCTATACAAGTAATATCCTGGTGCTGGTGTATCCAATACACCTGAGAATACTGTATCAATACCATTGCCACTACCTCCTGGGTCAATAATACCCGACGGACCGGTAAGTCCTGTAACTAGTATTTGTTTTTGTGCAATAGTTTGATCAAAGGAAAACAACACGTCATCTTCTTTACCACTTCTACTTGCTCCATCAAAAAATTCAAAACTGTTGTATCTGTTAATTGCAACTGTGTATTCAACGTTTGCTGGAGTACCAGGTGTGTGTACGAAACTAGCTAAGTTGCTAATTTGTGCTGATATGAATACTTGATCTTGAGGTCCTTGTACTGTGGCTCTTCCTAAACAGTCTGTAGATATAAAATTTGTATCTCGTGGTAAGCCAGTTGCTGGACTATTAGTGGGCTGGTTAGTATTAGCAAATGTAATACTACCTCCAGTACCTGCACCTGGATTAGCTTCTGCGTTTGTAAACTGAACTGTTACATCAGTTGTAGTACATGCTACAACACCAGGACCAGTGTATTTTCTATTATAAGCAGTTGGCGTTACACCAGACACTCTCACATTGTTACCACTTCTAAAAGGTGGTGTTGGCTGTGCCGCACCAAAAACAAAGTTGTATGTAAAACTATCAATTTGTGTGCAACTTGTTAGTGCAATAGGTGCAACGTATAACGGTGGCGGTGTTTCTATGTTAAACTCTACAGGACCAGCAACAGGACCACTGTTTGCAACGCTTAATGTAATTGTAAATGTGGTTGTGTTAATGCTAACTGTTTGTGCCGCCGCACCAATGTTTAATCCAGTAACGTAATAGGTTGTAGCTGGAATATCAAATAATGAAATATCTGTAACAACAATGTCAAAGGATCCATCAGCACCTTTTGCTTCTAATGCTATTGGAGTTGTAACAAAAGGTGGTCTACCATTGCCAGTTAACCATGCTTGATCACTAAATGAACGTCCAGCAAAGTTTTGTCCTAATCCACTAGGTCCACTAAGCAAATAGTTAACACCATCAATAACACCTTGTGGATCTCCGGTAGTTACTGGAAATTGTGCCATTAGCGGTCATCTTCCGTTTGCGTGTACTGCCAGCTTGTTGCACTACAATGCCAAATGTTATAAATGCTACTGTTTGTTATTTCTATTGTGTTAACACGAAATGCATTATTACTAAATTGACACCAAGGTGAGTCTGTGTTTGTTGCCATTGTAACTGCTGTGGTTTGCTGTGGTGACTGTCCAACACTATTAGCACCTTCAAGTTGTATGCCAATGCTACCACTCAAGTTTGTACTTACTGTACCTTGTACTGTTGCAGTTGCACTTGATACTGTTAAAAATTTAACAGTTGTTGTTGTACATTCACTAACAGTTTGTATGCCATTAAATGAGGCATTGTCAGTTCCAGCAACTACAACTGTGTCTCCAACGTTAAAAGGCGCTACACTTTGAGTGGCAAATGTTATAGTACATTCAACACCATCTCCAATAACTGAGATTGTTGCCAAACTAATGCTTGGATCAATTGGTAGTTCATTGTTGTTTAAGTTTACAACTTCTGGAAGTATACGGTGCACCATTAGCTTGCCGCTATATTCAGGAAGCAATTTAATATTGTCTCTTCTAAATGCTGAGGCAATTGGAACTACAGTATCACCAGGTCCATCATTTTTTGTTATAAAGTTGTAGCCTTGATCTTTTTGTACCAGCTTTGCGTCAAACGTGCCTCTAATGTAAAACACAGTTCTACTAGCTCTGTCAATTAGATATGGTGTACGTCCATAATACGGTGGTGGCAATGAATCATTTAATCTCCAAACTGGACTCTCACAACTAAACGTTGCTCTATCAACATCACGCGGAGCTTGCCAACTGTCAATGTCAAATCTATATGCTAACATTTTATTTGGCACACCATTGATTGCTTCTGTTGTTGTATAGTATATTTCAAATTGGTTACGTGTTGTATTAATTTGTGTGTGTATACGCTGTACATACTGAGGATCCAACTGATCATAAAACCAGTTCTTAACACGCTGGTCACCAATGCCTCTAAAGCTCTGTCCATCAAACGCCCATATGTCTCTTGCATCAACACCATAGGTTATTTTATCCGTACTTGCAAAACAGTTGCTTGTTAACAATCCACGACCTTCTGAGAACAGTCGCACACCTAGTATTGGTGCACTTGTTGTTGAATAGTTGATTGGGCTAAACACCACTGTGTCCCAATATGAACTTATGAACAGTTGTCCGTTTGATGCAAACGCATCTACAGCCTCACCACGCAAT